>OAST01000127.1_pt1 | contig 43941 bp, 36 predicted proteins | sample 1475821 | NCBI WGS metagenome assembly OAST01 (sample SAMEA2579924, study PRJEB22360) | human gut metagenome | biome: human gut; feature: human-associated habitat; material: faeces | place: Denmark | collected 2008/2010 | reverse complement strand
GGAACCACACTGTTTCGCGTGCCTTCCCCCTGCGGGGCCCAGCCGCTCATCGGCTATAACTATGGTGCCGGAAACATGAGTCGGTTGAAGGCATTGCTGAAATTCGCATACTCGTTCCTCGGCATGCTCGCATTGGTCATGACCGCGGTGCTGATCGCCTGCGCTCGCCCGTTGATGGGATTCTTCAGCACCGACACCGGCATCGTCGATCTCGGCACCGGCATGCTACGTGTGCAGCTGCTGAGCACCGTATGCGTGTCGGTGGTGCTCGTGACCACCTGTACGTTCCAATCCGCGGGCAAGGCCCTGGGCGCACTGCTACTGTCCGTCAGCCGTCAGGGCGTGATGCTCGCCATCACCTTGTTCGCAGGCAGCGGACTCGCCGGATATCATGGGGTCATTGCCGCGCAGGCCTTCGCCGACCTGCTCACTGCGGTCCTTGCCGTCGTATTGGCTGTGATTCTTCTGCCTGAGTTGCGTGGCCGAAAGGCCGAAAGCCGGAAGATCGCCCTCGTCGATGAATGATGCCAGCCATGCGTAAGGCTCAGGCCGGGCTCGACGCCGAAAGAATGCCCGTATGATGGCATTAGGGAGGAAAGGCGGGAGCTGTGACGTTGAACAAATGGCAACGAATGACCGAATGGCCGCTGACCGTACTGGCATTGGTGTTCCTGCTCGCGTATTCATGGGAGGTGCTGGCACGGACGCATGTCTCCCTGTGCGAAACCACGATCAACGTCATCTGGATCGTGTTCATCGTCGACTACGTCGTTTCGATTTCGCTGGCGCACGATAGGAAGACCTGGTTCAAGAACAACCTGCTGTTGCTCATCTCGATCATGCTGCCGATTTTCAGACCGCTGAGACTGCTGCGACTGGTGGCTGTGTTGAATGTGCTCAATCGCACCAGCGGCATGGCGGTACGTGGTCGCATCACACTCTACGTATGTTCCAGCGTGATATTGCTGATCTACGTCGGTTCGCTTGCGGAATTGGATGTGGAACGTAATGCTCCGGGCACTACCATCACCGATTTCGGCAAGGCCATATGGTGGGCGTTCGTCACCACCACGACGGTCGGCTATGGCGACATGTCTCCGGTGACATGGCAAGGCAAGTGCATCGCCGTGGGTCTTATGATCGCCGGCATCGCCCTGATCAGCGTCATCACCGCAACGCTCGCGTCATGGATCGTCGACCGGGTGAGCGATGAAGCCGATAAGCGTGCCAATGAGACGGAATCGGAAACCACGCGGCTGAGCAGCAACGTCGCCGAACTGACCGACGCCGTCAACCGACTGCGTGACGATATCGCGAAACTGCGCGAATCCCCAACAGCAGATGACAGGCGATAACAAGTGATGCCGGACGGAGTCCAACTTCCGTCCGGCATCACTTACGAGTGAATCGGTTGTTCGCTATTCGCAGGCAACCCCATCATGGTCACGGTCCAATGCGGAACGATAGCCCGGCTGACCTTGATAGATCGGTGCCGCCCCGGCGGCACGCGCGGCGGAGCAATTCTGGTAGTAGACATTGGAACTGTCGTTTTGCTGTACTTGAGGAGCCGGAGCGGGTTGTTCGGTTTGCGTCTGAGACTGCTCCGTCTGCTCGGTGGAGGGCTGCTCGGTTTGAGTAGGCTCGGAGGAAGGTTCCTGAGTCGGTTCGGCGGTTGCGGTCTGAGGCTGTTCACCGGCGTTCGTACCGGTATAGTCGGGAACGGCCTGCGTCGGACAGGAGCCCAGCACCTTATTCATCGCTTCCTTCTCCGCCTGAGTGACCCACAATGAATACTTATGCTTCACGCCGATCTGGCGTGCCACGTACTCGCAGCGGAAGCTTGTGTTGGAGGGCAGCCACGTAGCCGCATCACCATCGGATTTTTTCTGATTGGCGGATCCGTCTACAGCTAGCAGATTATACGGGTCGTTGGCGAGTTCGGTTCGCTTGCTCTTACTAAGCTTTTGTGCGCCCTTCTGCCAGGCGTCGCTTAAGGAAACCACATGGTCGATTTGCACGGCGGTAGAGGTTTTCGCGCCTTTCTTAAACTTGATTTCCTTACCGGTATACGGGTCCTGCAGCTTGCCGGATTTGACCACGCAATCCTGCGTATGCGATTTATGCTTTACGTTCGTCAAATCACGGTTAAGAATGTCATTGCGTGTATCGCATCCGTTATGGTCGACATCCTTCCAGGCGTCACCGAACTGTGCCCGCTTGTACCCGGTCTTCGGCGCACGACCCTTGACGGTAAGTGTGTCAAGTACATCGGTGGCGAGCTCGCCGGCGCCGGTATCATCGGTAGCCTCTGCGGCCATGGAGTAGTCGGCATGATAGCCTGCGGCGAAGCCGATCGACAGCAGACAAGCCATGCTCACGGCAATCAGACGACGTATTACTGCATTGTGATAACGCACGGGTTCCTCTTTCTCATCTCATGGTCCCTGAAGTCATCGTAGACTGATTCCGCATGAAGGCACGCATCGGCATGAAAGCGGCGGCAGTGATGATTCGGTCGGGACGTGCGGCAAGAATCGGCGTTATGACTCAAGCTGCATGTGACGCGTACGAACTTCCCGAAGGATTCGAGTATTGCTCAAAGCTGAATCCGGTAATCGAAGCGGTCTCCGCCTTGGATCGTGTCAAGGCCGTGGTGCGAATACTGCACGAGCCGGGCGGCTGCCCGTGGGACGGTTCGCAGACGAACCGATCCCTGCTCAAACCTCTGCTCGAGGAAACCTATGAGTACATCGACGCGGTCGAAACCGACGACCGCGAGAACATGCGCGAGGAACTGGGCGATATGCTCCTGCAATCCGTGTTCCAGGCACAGGTGTGCGCGCATGACGAGACCGATCCATTCGGCATCGATGAGGTATGCGACCGCTTGGTCGACAAGCTCATCACCCGCCATCCGCACGTATTCATGCCCGATGATGCGGTTGCAACGGAATCGGATGCTCCGAAGTCCGCTGAAGAGACGCTGCAATTATGGGAGAGGATGAAACAGAAGGAGAAGCAACGCAAGTCGGTGCTCGAAGGTATCTCACACGCCCAAGGCGCACTGCCAAGAGCCGCCAAAGTCGTTTCACGCGTCGCCAAATCAGCGAACCGGGCCCAACTCGAACAGGCATACACCGCCGAGTCGCAGCCGTCCGATACCGGCCACGACCACCAGTACGCCGATCGGATCATCGCGATACTGCGTGACGCCCAGCGCAATGGCGTCGACGTGGAATCAGAGCTACGCTGCAGATTGCGCGATCTGGAATGCGCCATCGAACGAATCGAAAGCGAAAATCGATGACCGCAGACCCCGCAGTCTGGCATGACCTGAAATTCCGTGGCACGTTCCGCGACTGCCTACCAGCGGAGAATCCTGAGCTCCTCCGACGACTACAGGTGCGAAGGTCACATTCATGTGGCCGCCGCCCGCCGCAAGTCGGGGCATACGACGACAATCAACGGCATGATCGAATCCAATGACACCAACGAAAAGGCAATCGACAGACAACTGCTCAAACGGTACGCCGAAGACTTCAACTCCGATCGGGCCAACCTCGTGGCCGCCAATGCGGCCGTCTCCGCCGGCGTACTCGAAGCGGCCACCGACTACAAGGGACAGCGCTCGCTGCCGTGTGACTTTTCCATCGAGCTGAAACAGGGGTCAATCACCAACCAGCGTCGTTCCGGCCGTTGCTGGATGTTCGCCTCGCTCAACACGCTGCGCTACGAGCTCATGCATACGTGGAACCTCGACGACTTCGAATTCTCGGAAACATACCTGTTCTTCTGGGATGCGATGGAGAAATCCAACACGTATCTGGAAAACGTGCTCGCCACACTCGATGAGCCGACCGATAGCCGTATCTTTCAGGAGATCAACGATGGTCCGGCCGATGATGGCGGCTGGTGGCAAATGTTCGCCGCCTTGGTGAACAAGTACGGGCTCGTTCCGAAGAGCGCATACCCGGAGTCCGCGAATTCCAAGGATTCCGATGCCTTCAAACAGTATCTCAACTCCAAGCTACGTGAGTTCGCGGCCGATCTGCGTGATAGGCATGCGGCCGGTACGCCGATCGACGAGCTTCGTACGCTGAAAAACGAGGACATGTCGACCGTATACCGCATGTGCGCGATTGCGTTGGGCGAGCCGCCGGAGACATTCGATTTTCTGGTGCGCACCAGTGACGACGATAAGAAGGACGCCGGTTCCGACGGGATAGGTTCCGACAAGAAGGCTGACAAACCGAAATCCGGCAAGGACGAGCGCAGGCAGATTCGCGAATTCGGCATCACTCCGATCGAATTCTATAGGAAGTACGTGCCGCTCGACGTGAACGACTTGGTCACCCTATGCAACGTTCCGATGGAATCCCGCCCATTCAATACGCGCTACCGCATCCGTTTCACCGCGAACGTCGCTGAGGCGGGTGACATGGAATTCATCAACGTGCCGCTCGACGCGTTCAAGAAGGCGGCCATCGATCAGATCAGCGCCGGGCATCCGATCTGGTTCGCCTGCGACTGCATGCAGTTTTCCCTGCGTTCCGCGGGATACTTCGACCGCGACAGTGTGCGCGTGGACCAACTGTTCGGCACCGAATTCACCTTCGATAAGGCGCAAGGCCTTGAATACGGCGATTCTCCGAGCAACCACGCCATGACCTTCACCGGCGTGAACCTTGACGGCGACGGCAGACCGAACCGTTGGAAGGTCGAAAACAGCTGGGGCAAAGACAACGGCGACGACGGATACTACGTGGCGTCCGACGCATGGTTCGACCGCTATGTGACTGAGATCATCATCTGCAAGGAATACCTCGATGAAGCCACCCGTTCGCTGCTTACCGCGGAGCCGGTGGAACTTGACCCATGGGAGCCGCTGACCAAGCGCTCCAGATAACGGCAGCACCGTCGACAACATAATGGCAGAGCGAGGCGAAAGGCGAAAAGTGCCAGGCAAACTCACGTGGCTTTCCGACGAACTGCATAGCGAATGCAACACGGCGGTGCTTCAGCGTGCCCGCGGCATCACCAACCAATGGCGCGCCAAGATGCGGGATCTGTACTGTCTGAACGACCCCGAAGCGGACCGTATCACACTGAGCGCCTCCGTACGTGGCACCACTTCGCCTTCCAGCAACTATACGGTGCAAGCCACCGTCGATATGGGCGACCAGCTACTGCTCGCACGCTACTGCAGCTGCCCTGCCTTCGCAGGCGCCGATTCCGCTCACGACAGAGGATACCGCGACAGCTTCGGCTATCGTAGTTTCTCCGATGACGACGAAATCTACGATTACGAGGATGCCGATTACGACGATTACGACGATTTTGGCAGGGAACCCGCATTCGGTCACGTGGATGAGGGCAACGATGATGCCAACGCCTACCAAAGCCCACACGGCTTCGGCCGGAGATCCCGTCGAAGCACCGACGGACGTTCCGCCGGAACCGGATTCCGCTATACCGGCATGTGCAAGCACCTCGCCGCAATGATCATGCTGTTCGTGCAAACCCCGGAACGTTTCCACGGCTACCAGCCGGGCAATGCCACCCCACGATACATCGCCGACTACATGAGGCGAATCGATGCCGAACGACATACGTCGAACAAGGACTCCCAGCTCAGCCTGCTTAAACGCATCGCCAATGCGAAACAGCGATTGGGCGAAGAACAAGGATGGCTGGCGCCCGACCACCATGGCAAAGCGGGCGGCTCCCACAACGACGGCCCGGCCATCGTGCTGCCGGGCAGCGTGCATCTTGAACCGACGATCACGCTCACCGAAGGAACGACCTGGTCGCTGAGCCTGCGCATCGGCCACGACAACACCTCGTACGTTCTGAAAAACATCTCGAGATTCGTATCCAACATGCGAACGGGAGCCTATGAATCATATGGGCGTAAGCTGGCCTTCACCCATACGCCGGATATGCTCGACCAGTTCTCGCAAAGCGTCCTGACATCGCTCAACCGAGTACTCGCTACACGTGCCATCTCACAGATGCAAAACCGATACTCCTACGGTGATGCCGTAACCGTGCAAAGAGACCTGCTCCTCACCGATTGGGAGGTCTGTGACCTGCTCGACCTGCATGACGCATTGCCATTACCCCTCCCAAACGGAGAGGCATCGGAGAACACGCATGCCATGGAGACTGACGACATCGCCGGGCTGGCGCAACACAAGCCCACGTCCATCATGGTCGCCTCCGGACTGAGCCATGCCGGCGAACTCAACATCATCGAAGGAAATCCGGCGTTCGGCTTCAACGTATCGTACGAACGTCACGGTGAAGATCGCGGCATACGCATCATCGCCGACAAGGTGATCATGGGCACGGTAACGGGCCAACACAGCCGTTATATGATCTGCGCCCAGACCAATGGCTACGCAGATACCGCACTCTACCGTTGCTCCGCCGCAATGGAACCGGCATTCGGCCCGCTCTCCTCACTATGCGTAGGCGATCCGGACGGCGTATTCATCGCCGAAGAGGACTGGCCCATGTTCGCACGCACCATACTTCCCGCGCTCGCCGACGCCGGCATCGGCTTGCATGTGCCGCAGGAAGTCGCCTATGCGATCGGTGCGGAATGCCGGATTGAATATTATCTGGACCGTGACCTGTACGGAGTGACCTGTGAAGTCGTGGCACGATATGGGGACTTCGTATTTCAGCTGGTCCCCGCAGCCAAGGAGTTGCGTGGCGTCGTCAACCCCGATTCCACATCCAAGGCTTCGCTGGTCAAGCGCGATCAGGAATGTGAGACGCTCGCTGTGCAAGTGGCGCGTCAGCTGTTTCCGACATGGAGCGCTACCAATCCGGCGCGTGTCAGGGAAGAGGATGAAGACGCCATTCTGCTGCTGATCACCGAAGGTGTGGAGATTCTCAAATCGATGGGTCAGGTGTTCTCCACTGCCGCCTTCGACGGCTTGATGTCTCCGTCGAAGCCGAGCGTCAAGGTCGGGTTGTCGGTCGAATCGAACCTTGTCGAGATTTCGCCGATCGCCGACGAAGTACCGATGAACGAGGTCGGTGCACTGCTTGACAGTTATCGGCGCAGACGTCGCTACCATCGGCTGCACGACGGCACCTTCGTGGATCTGCGGGATGCCGATTTGGGTGAACTCGATCGTATTGCCTCGGATCTTGACCTGACCGGAACGCAACTTGACGGCGGAACCATCGCCATTCCGGGCTATCAGGCGTTTCTACTGGACGCACAGGTGCCGGATGAACGCAAAAACGCATCCTTCACCTCGTATGTCAACGATGTGAAGATCATCGATCCGAGTCGCTATGAGGTACCGCAAGCGTTGCGCAACGTGCTGCGGCCATATCAGGCGGAGGGATTCCGTTGGCTTTCCACATTATGGGACAAGGGATTCGGTGGCATTCTCGCCGATGAGATGGGCCTGGGCAAATCCGTGCAACTGCTTGCCCTTGTCGAGGCACGTAAGGGGAATGGCCCGACGCTCATCGTCTGCCCGGCATCGCTCGTCTACAACTGGGCCGCGGAATGCGAGAAATTCACTGCCGATCTTACCGTGGAGGTCGTGGCTGGCACCAAGACGGAACGCCGCAACGTGCTGCGGCGGCTACGGGCAATGGCGAAATCGGAGTCCTCGTCATCCTCCGTTTCCGAGGCATCCTCCGAAAGCGAGGACGGTCCGGACATACTCATTACATCCTACGATTTGTTGCGTCGCGATATCGACGAATACGCCGGCTGCAGGTTCGCATGCATGGTGCTCGACGAGGCGCAATACATCAAGAACCACGCCACCAAGGTAGCGAAAGTGGTCAAGCAGGTGAACGCCGCGCATCGCTTCGCATTGACCGGCACGCCAATCGAGAACCGTCTGAGCGAACTGTGGAGCATCTTCGATTTTCTTATGCCGGGGCTGCTGGGCACTTATACGCGATTTCGCGAACGGTACGAGCAGCCGATTCTGGCGCCCGGTCCGGAACAGTCCGTCATGGCTGACAAGTTGCGGGCGTTGGTCGGCCTGTTCATCAAACGACGGTTGAAAAAGGACGTGCTTACCGATCTGCCCGACAAGTTCGAGAACGTCGTGACCGTGAAGCTGGCGGGGGAGCAACGCAAACTGTATGCGGCGCACGAACAGCGGCTGCGCGCCGCACTCACCAAAACACGGGATGCCGATTTCAACACGAGCAGGGTTCGCATTCTTGCGGAATTCACGTTGCTGCGCGAGCTTTGCTGCGATCCTCGGTTGGTGTATGCGGACGCGAAAAACGGCTCGGCCAAGCTTGAAGCCATCGACGATTTGGTGGCCAACTGCATGGATGAGGGCAAGAAGGTGCTCATCTTCTCGCAGTTCACGTCGTTCCTTGACCTGATTGGCGTGCGACTCGCCGAACACGGCGTTGCGTTCCATGTGATTACCGGTGAGACGCCGAAGAGGAAGCGCGTGGAGTTGGTGGATGAGTTCAATGGCGATGATGCGCCTGTGTTCCTGATCTCGCTCAAAGCCGGCAATACCGGCCTGAACTTGGTCGGTGCATCCGTGGTGATTCATGCCGATCCTTGGTGGAATGAGGCTGCGCAGAACCAAGCCACTGACCGCGCACACCGCATCGGGCAGACACAGGACGTGAACGTGTACCGGATTGTGGCGAAAGACACCATTGAGGAGCGCATGCTGAAGTTACAGCGGGACAAGAGCCGGCTGGCACGGCAATTCACCGACGGTGGCGCTTCGGGCGGCGTCGGCTCGCTCACCAAGGACGATCTGCTTGATCTGCTGAGCTGACATAGGAGGCGACGTTCCGCGTTCGGCGGCACGTCACGGGAGCGAGATGGGGTGTCTGCCGGTATTGCCATAATGAACGGCGTAATGCAGGGGAACCCGTACAACCGGGTTGAGATAGGCGTAAGGCCTGACCCTTTGAACCTGATGGTTAATACCAGCGTAGGGAGGCATATCTTTGAGCGATATGATGTCTGCAATCAACAAACCATATGATCCGGCACGCGGTGTTCGGCTCGACAATCTTCCCCCATTCGCGCAGCGCATGCGCGAGGCGGCCGATCTGGTATGGGAGCAAGGCTACCGTCAGCCATTCCTGCGTGAGCTTGGCGAGGGTACGCTGCAACGTGAGAAGTTCGCCTTCTATTTGCTGCAGGATTACCGCTATCTCTCCGATTACGCCAAGGTGCACGCGTTGGCCCTGACCAAGACCGACGATACCGAGGTCATGCAGTTCATGGTCGGCGTGCAAAGCGCGATCTTCAACGTGGAGACCAACGTGCATCGCAAGTATATGGCCGGCTACGGCGTGAGTGAGGAGGAGATGGCCGGCGTGCGGCAATCCGCATTCGCACGCGCATACACGTCGAACATTCTTTCCATCGCCTATGGCAAGGAATTGGTCGACATTCTTGTGGCCGTGCTGCCGTGTGCGTGGGTATATGCCGACTATGGCCAGCGTCTCGCCCGTGAATTCGCGGACACGCTGGACGCCAACCCTTACAAGAGCTGGGTCGACATGTATAAGACCGAGGAGTTCTGGGAAGGCTCCGCATGGTTGATCGAACATATCGAACGGTTGGCCGAAGGGCTGTCCGAAAAACGCAAACGGGAACTAATCGACATTTTCGTAACCGGTGTCGAAAACGAGTACATGTTCTGGTCCAGCGCCTACGACATGCAGTACACGTGGAAGCCCGAATGGGATCGGGGGCGCTGACGCCGCTGCGGTGCAGGGCCCGCTGACTTTCGATTGTTTGTTTTCATTGCAAAGGTGGGTTGGCATCCATTCCCGGATGCCAACCCACCTTTGTCTTCTCGGGAGTTTCCTTCCCGCGGATCTCCATCAGGAGAAGTCGCTTACTCGCGAACGAGCCGGATATGCTCCACGTCATCGCGTTGGGAACGGCGGTAGATCACGAACCGGTTGCCGATCACCTGCACAAGCTCCGCATCGAGCTGCTCGGCCAAGCCTTCGCCGGCCTCCTTTGCGGTCAGACCGGAACCGTCGAGCACGGAGCCCTTGATGAGCTCGCGTCGTTCGATGATGTCATCCGCCTGCTTGATGGCGTTCTCGCTCAAATCATTCTTGCCGACCTGAACGATCGGGTTGAGCTTGTTGGCCATGCCTCGCAACTGCTTGATCTGCTTTTTGGTAAGTGCCATATATGTTTCGCTTTCTCTGGGTAACTTTCCGCGTGCTGTCCGCGGCATCAAAGTCTTTCGATAACGCTCGCTCTACCATAGCGTGAGGTCGGTAAAACCCTGCATATCATGTACGTTCCATCGCCTCATCAAGCAGGCGGTCGATGTCATCGAACCGCTTGGCATGCGGATGCCATACGGGATGACCGGCGGCGATCACCAGCGCCGGACGGGCAAGTGCGGCGAGAGACTCCAGCGGATTGGCATCCAGCACCACCATGTCGGAGACCTTGCCATCCTCCAATGAACCGGTGGATGCGCACACGTTGAGAATCCGTGCATTCACGGCGGTGGCCGCATGGATGGCCTCGGCCGGTGTGAATCCGGCGAATTTCACCAGTAGCGCCAGTTCGCGCCACGTATTGTATTGCGTTACGAAAGTCATGGCGGTGTCGGTGCCGACGCCGACCGGAATGCCCACGTCATGTGCGGCCCGGGCGCCGGCGATCATGCCGTCGACCACGAGTTTCGAATTCTCGGCCTGAATCTCGGTGATGCCGGTTACGTCGCGGCCGAATGCGCACAGCGGGAATCCTGCGGAAAGCGTCGGCACCAGTGCGGAATGGCCGCGCAACGCATTCGGATTGTGCGTGAACAGTTCGATCAGTTCATCATCAAGGCGGCTGCCATGTTCGATGGTATCCACGCCAGCCTGCAACGCTCTGCGAACCCCCTCCGCGCCTTGCGCATGCGCGGCGACGATGATGCCTGCGTTGTGGGCCTCGTCGCAGATGGCGCGCATCTGTTCGATGGTCATCTGAGGGGAACCGGCCTCTCCGAGCACCTGGGAGTCGGTGACGCCACCGGTTGCGGCGATCTTGATGGCATTGACGCCATGTTCGATGTTCATGCGCGTATGCAGACGTGCCTCTTGCGGGGTTTCGCTTTCCAACGCGATCAGGGGAGCGCCATGGCCGTCAGGAATCGCCAGCAACGGTCCCGATGCCAGAACACGAGGGCCTACCATTTCGTTTGCGGCGATCTCATCGCGCAACGTCACGGCCTCATAACCGATATCGCCCAGCGTACGGATCGTAGTGACGCCCGACTCCAGCAGCGTACGTATGCTCGCCTTCGCCATGGCGTTGACATATGGTCTGCCGAACGGCGAATGCACCATGGCCGCGATGATGCGCTGGCCTTTCGGCGTGGCCATCTTCGGATTCAACGGGCGTCCTTGCGAGAACAGGTGCGTATGCGCGTTAATCAGGCCTGGCATCGCATATTTTCCGGTACCGTCAAGATAATGGTATTCGTCCGGAACGGGGGTGTCGAAGCTTGGCGAGACCCGTTCGATCCGGCCATGCGCACCGACCAGAACCGTCATATCGGGCAATACGGTTCCCTTGGCATCTCCAACAATCAGACGTACGTGAGCCAGGGCGAACGGCTCGATAATCTTCGATATTCCTGACTTCATCGTCATCACTGCTCCTTAATCGTCGCGATACCGCAGACGGAACAATCACTAGCATAACGCCGGCAAGGCGATCAACGCCGCAAGATAGGCGATGACTGCGGCGGCCGCAGCGATGTCACGTGCGGTGACGCGCATGACGCGCCAGTGAGTGCGTTCCACGCCTTCCTCATAGCAGCGTGCATCAAGAGCGAGACTCAGATTGTCGGCGTGCCGGATCGTGCCCGCGAACACCGGTATGATGATGGCCGTCATCGCCTTGATGCGTTGTGCGGGCGAACCGGTCTCTATGACGCCGCCACGCGCCGCCTGAGCGTCGACAATGGATTTCGCCTCGGTGCCGAGCGTCGGCAGGAAGCGTAGAGCCAGGCTCATGACGAGCGCAGTCTCCTGCGTATGCATACCGAAACGCTTCCAAGGCGACAGTAACGATTCGAAGGCGTCGGTCATTGCCGTCGGTGTGGTCGTGTTCAGGAATGTCGCTCCCAGCACGATGACTACGGCGAACCGGCAGGCGTACAACAGCGCGATGGTGATGCCGTCGTCGGTGATCGGGATCGGTCCCAGCTGAGCCACAGTCGTACCGGAACGTACGAAGAAGACATTGAGCAGGCCACAGCATGCAAACAACATCAGGAACATGTGCACGGATCTGAGCAATCGCCATGGATTGAGTCGGGCGGCGCCGATAATCATGCCGGTGAAGATTGCGGACAGTAGCAACTGCCGGCCGGAGTTGATGGCGAAGGCGGAGAACATCAGTGCGAGTGCGGATATCATCTTCACACGTGGGTCGAGACCGTCGATGAAGGACGGCTTGCGGCCGTCGCTCCGCCCCGATTTCATGGGTGCGGCCGCGGACGGATCCTGCTCGCCGTCATCAGACCGCGTCGTCGATGACGCTTGTGGTTCAAGCGTGATGGTGCGATCGGCGATGGCGTCGACCTCCGCTTGCGAATGCGAGATGATGAGCGTGGTCACGCCATCGTCGTGCAACGTGCGGATGAGTTCGTGCACGCGTGCGGTCGCCTGTTCGTCGAGTCCGGCGGTTGGCTCGTCCATGATGAGTATGCGTGGATTGCGGGCGATCACACCGGCGATGGCCACGAGACGCTGCTGGCCTCCGGACAGATCGAACGGGGAGCGATCCTTCAGATGTTCGATATGCAAGAGCCGCAGGGACTGCTCGACCCGCTCCTGAACCTGTGCCTCGCTCAGGTGCTGATTGCGTGGGCCGTAGGCGATGTCATCGGCAACGGTTTCGGCGAATAGCTGCCGTTCCGGATGCTGCATGACGAAGCCAACGGTGGCACGGAGCTTTTCGCGGGCTTTGCGGTTGAGCGGCTTCGATGCGCCGGAGTCGACGGCTTGCGCAACGGTGATGCCGTCGATGATGATGGAGCCGGATTGTGGGGTCTCCAATGCGCAAAGCATGCGGGCCAAGGTGGTTTTGCCTGCACCGTTGCGCCCCATAAGCGCTATCGTCTCGCCCCGGTTGATGGTCAGCGAAAGATGCTCGAAGACGGATGGGTCGGCGTTCGGATAACGATAGGCGAGATCACGTACCTTGATGATGGGAGCGGATTGCGACGAAGCGCTTTCGGCCGGATTCCCAATCCGTCGGCGAGTGCCGGTCGAAAGCGACGGGGGTGTAGGACGGTTTCCCTTGGAACCGGTGTCCGTCACGCGTCCCCGCTCCAGCCGGACCACACGATCGGCGTGCACGAGCTCGTCCATGTGATGCGTGACCAGGATGATGGTGGTGCCGCGTTCCTGCAGATCGTCGAGCACCCGCATGATGTCGGCGCGTGCCTGCGGGTCGAGCATGGCGGTCGGCTCGTCCAATACCAGCACTTGCGAATCCATAGCGAGCATGCCTGCAATGGCGACGCGTTGTTGTTGGCCGCCACTCAGCCTGGTCGGATCGGCCTTGCGGTAGTTCTGCATGCCGACGGCTTTCAGAGAAGCGGTGATCCTGGTCCCGATATCATCATGTGCGATTGCAAGATTCTCCGGACCGAAGGCGACATCATCCTCGGTGATCGTGGTGACGATCTGATCTTCCGGATGCTGGAAGACGGCGCCGATGCCGTGACGGGCCGTGCGGTATGCGTCGGCATGGGCGCCGGAATCATCGAAGGCGACATTGCCGAGCAGCGTGACGGTTCCCGAATCGGGCGCGACCAGCCCGGCGATCACACGGGACAACGTGGATTTGCCGGAACCGTTCGCGCCGGTCAGACAGATGCGTTCGCCTTGCAGGATGGTCAGGTCGATGCCATCCAACGCCCAGGTGGCGCCGTGGTCATAGCTGAAGCGAACGTCATGCAGCTCGATGACGGGAGTGTTCGACATCAATGGTTCAGCAGGTTGGAAATCAGCTTGTAGACCAGGAAAGTGACTACGCCGTGGATCGTGAACTTCAATGCGTTGAACGGCAGGAGTGCCGGAATGATCAGTGCCACGACCTGCGCGGTGGTCATGTGCGCATAGAACGGCGTGACGATGATGTTACCTACGATCGCCGCCGCGAGCGCGATGATCGCGCCGACGACGATGCCGAGCAACGCGCCTTTGCGGGTCTTGTTCCTGCGGTAGATGAGCGAGGCCGGCACCGATAGCGCCAACGCCACGAGCACCGCCATCAGCGTACCCCACGGATTGGTAAACAGATGAGGGACGAAGCCGAGTACGCTCACGATCACGGCCGCCGAAGGGCCGAATGCGAAGCCCGCCACGAGGCAGACGATGCCCGACGGATCGTACTTGAGCCACTGCACGCCCGGGATGATCGGGAATTCTATGAGACTGACGGCCATGGCCAATGCCACGAACAACGCGTACATGGCGATGCGTTTGGTGGACCAGCGACCGGAATCGGCCACTCCCGTGGAATGCTCGTTGTCCGGTCGGGACTGGTTGTTGGACTGCTGCGCGCTATGCGAAGATACACTCATGGTGAGCTCCGTTTCTTCCATCCGGACTTTGACCGTTGGCCCCGGATTCTCACCGGATCAGCCGCATTCGCGGGTCGCGGGCTTCGGTGGTGGGCCGTTATGGTCATCGGTTTCACCGTTACCGCCAGTAAGGGTTTTCACCTTCCCTGAAACTTGCGGAACCATATATACGCGCCGGTATGGATATAGGTGAGGTCCGGTTACGGTTTCAGGCGGCCGGTCGGGGGCGCAATCGTTATCCATCTCGGGGGAGCGGAATGTTGAGTCGGTTAAGTATGGCAAATCATGCAATCGTATTCACTATTTGTGCGTTCCGCGCGTGTAGTGGGTATGGCACGAGTTACTATGGCGGATACCGGTTCGATTACACCCACCATTACCTGCATAGAGAGGTCAGAGATGATTGAGACTGCACAAGCCTTCGGCGTTGACATCGGCGGCTCCGGCATTAAGGCCGCCCCGGTTAACCTGGAGAAGGGCGAATTTGCTGAGCCTCGTCTGAAGATTCTTACTCCGGAGGTGTCCACTCCGAAGGCCGTCGGTGAAATCGTTCGCCAGCAGCTCGAGCATTTTGAGGTTCCGGAGACCGCTCCGGTCGGCATCGCTTTCCCGGCTCCGATTCATGTGGGAGAGAAGCTCGGCTACATGGCCAATCTGGATCAGTCTTGGGTTGGCGTGGACGTCACCGAGGTATTCTCCGAGGCATGCGGTCGTCCGGTCACCGTGGTGAACGACGCCGACGCCGCGGGCCTTGCCGAACAGCAGTTCGGCGCCGCCAAGGGGCAGAACGGCCTGGTCGTGGCCACCACTTTGGGTACCGGCATCGGCACCGCCCTGATTTTCAACGGTGAACTCATCCCGAACACGGAGCTCGGCCATCTGGAACTGCTCAAGGGCAAGGGCGATGCCGAGAAGTACGCCGCCTCATCCGTCCGTGAGAAGCTCGACATGGGCTACAAGAAGTGGGCCAAGCGTCTGACCAAGTACTACTCCCTCATGGAGTTCTATCTGGATCCGCAGCTGTTCGTCGTCGGCGGCGGTGTGTCCCGCGTGTCCGAGAAGTTCCTGCCGTACATCGACATCAAGACCCCGATCGTCGCGGCCAAGCTGCACAACGAGGCCGGCATCATCGGCGCTGCGTACTATGCAAGCACCAAGATGAAGTGATTCCGTAGCATCGATCGTTCAAGGCCGTCTGATTCGTCAGGCGGCCTTTTCCGTACGTCCGGGGAGTAGGGTGGAGTCATGCGTTTTTCTTCTCGAGTCGATATCAGTGAGCCCAATCCGATCGCGGTGGAGGAGGCCGCGGCCAAACGCCAAGGCGTGACCCTCGGCAAACTGAACGATTCCAATCCGACCCGACATGGTCTTGCCCCGGCATCGGTGCCGGAGGTCTATTCCGCCGAACCGAAAGGACAACGGTATGCGCGCGAGGCATTGGCGACGTTCCTTAACGGGCGGGGGAACGGACGCTGCGAAGCGGATGACCTCTATATCCTGAGCTCCACGTCGGAAGCGTATTCCTGGCTGATCAAGCTGCTATGCGATGCCGGCGATGCCGTGCTCGCGCCGAAGCCGGGCTATCCGCTCATCGAATCCATCGCACGTCTCGAATGCGTCGATACGATTGAATACCAGCAACGATTCGACGGCTCCTGGTACATTGATGTCGCCGAGCTCCGCGAGGCATTGGAAGGTGAACATGGTGGACGTATCCGTGCGCTGATACTCATCAACCCCAACAATCCCACCGGCTCGTATGTCAAGACGCCGGAACGCGAGGCGATAGTGCAACTGTGCCGTGAGCATGGGGTGGCCATCATCGCCGACGAAGTGTTCTATGATTACGATCTCGAACCGTTCGAAGGCAACGCACGATTGGCGGGTGAGCATGGCGTGCTTACGTTCGCGCTGGACGGGTTTTCGAAGATGCTCGCCGCACCGCACGCCAAAGTCGGTTGGATCCAGGTCTCCGGACCCGTCGAGGACGTGGCCGAGGCCAAACGCAGGCTGGACGTGATCGCCGACGACTATCTGCCGATGAGTGAGATCATCGCCCAACGGATTCCGTCGATGCTTCAGGCCGCACCGGAGCAAACCACACGTGTACGGGCGCGTGTGCGCAGCAATCTCCAGACATTGCACGCCATGCTGAAGACGGACCCGAATGGTCTGGTCAGCGTGCTGCGGGCGGAAGGCGGCTGGAATGTGCTTCTGCGCGTGCCAAGCGTACTTGACGAAAACGAGCTGGTGCTTGCCATGATCGAGCGGCATGGCGTTTCCGGACAGCCCGGTTACTTCTTCGACATGACGTCAAACGGCTATCTGGCGATTTCCCTGCTGCCGGAGCCGGAGGATTTTCGGCGTAACGTTCAAATCGTGCTTGACACCGTCAACGAACTGATCGGCTAGTCCTTCTCAATCTGCCGACGCTGAGCGGCCGTCAGCGTCGGCAGATTGAGGGAATCTGGATGCCTCATACTTGGCTCGGATGAGGTCGGTGTAGAAGGCGACGGCGTCATGGGGCGTGCCATCGAAGACCACGTTGTGCTCGTCGACCACGAGCGTACGGTCGATGGCATATTCGGGGCGGGTGATGAGTGCCGTGTCGTGCGTGGCGAAGATCACCTGCCTGTCATAGCTGAACAGCGCCTTGGCCACGTTGGCCGAAGCGACCTCATCCAATCCCTTGGTCGGTTCATCGGCTACGATTGCGGCAGGGGAGAAGCTCAGCGCGGAAGCGATCGCCAGCAGATGCCGTTTCTCGCCATCCAAGGCGGAAGCGGGTTCCTTCGCGACCGATGCCAGGTCGAAATGAGCGAACAGATTGCCGATGATCGCCTGACGTTCGCTTTCCGGAACCTTATGTTTTTTCAACGGCTGGTCGATCGCCTCGCGTATCGAGGAGGCCTGGTAATAGCCGTTCGGAATCTCCTCGCGGCGTACGCGTCCGATACAATCCTCGACATGCTTCAGGTCACGCTTTACGGATGGATCGTAATCCGTGCCGTCGGCCGTGATCCGGACCGAGCCTGCGGTGGCTGGCAATGCCCCGTCAAGCAGTTTCAGCAACGTGGTCTTGCCGGAACCATTCAGGCCGATCACCGCCACCCGCCTATCGGAGGGCGTGATGGTCAGCGTTGTGGCATCCAGGCCGATATTGCCGTCCTCATAGGTATGTGCGGCGTTGTCGAGCGTGAAGGTCACGGTCGAGATGGGGGTGTCGTGTTTGGCGGTGAAGAGCGTATCGAAGAATCCCATGGGAATCATTGTATAGTGACCATCCTCAATCGGCGTGAGTCGTCGGTGGGTGTGGTCAGGCGAAATAGAAACCTTGGAAATCGTAGGAGTAGACGCGGTAGATATAGCTGGTGTTGAGCGTCATCCTGAACTCGGACAGCAGCGTGCCATCGGACGAGTATTGCCCGAACAGGCCCTTCATGCCCGAATCGATGAGGATGTTGCCGTTGTCGAGCTCCTGCGCGGAGGAGACGTACGGCGAATAGGGCACGTCAAACGACGACACTTCACTGTACGTGCCGGCGTTCTCATCGACCAGATACTTGCGGTACTGCGAGCGCGCCGTGTCGGAGGAGAACTCCGTCGAAATGCCGTCGATCACGGACCAGTCGAACTCGGGTCGGGTCAGGGCGGTGCCGAAGTTGTTGTTGAACATGTACAGATAGTACTGGCCGTCCGACAGTGAATCATCGGTTACGTAGGTGATCGAATGCTGTCCGCCGGTGTCGGGGAACGAGCCGGATTTGGTGAGGAACGAGTCGGCTTCGTCGGTACCGGCCCACACGGATGCTTCGCCGATCATGTAGGCGAGCGTCGGTTTCGATTCCAAGTCGTTCACTTTGATGATGGTCGACGTCTCTCGTGCGGAGAACAGGGCGGAGCCGTCTTCCAGCAGTTGGATGGTATTGCAGTGCAGCCAGTCCCAGCGGTTCTTCGCGTTGGAATCCGATTCGTCGGTGCCCGCATGCGTGGAGGAGGCCTTGTAGTCGGCGAACATCTCGCCGAAATCGAGCAGGCCGGTCACTTCGCCGGTGGTGGTGTCGAGTTTGATGACCTGATCCTGTACGGCGTTGTCGCTGCGGTTCAGCTCGGTGGCGAGCATCACGATGTTGCCATCATCGTCCAGGGCGTAGTCGTGGTGCAGGATGTAGTCGGATCCCAGATTGTAGATTTTCTCCAGCTTGCCGAGCCGGTTCATGCCGACCATGTGCTTGGTGGAGGCGGAGAACCACATGAGTCCGTCGTCATCGAACAGCAGACGGTGCGAACGGTAGTAGAGCACGGGGATCTCGCCGCGCAGCACGCCGTTCGTGTCGTAGTAGAACATGAAGTCCTGCTCGTCGCTGTCGTTGCCGAGAATCGCATACAGGCCATCACCGAGATTCTCCCCGGTTTCCGCGGTCTTGGTCGATTCGAGCTGCACTTCCTCGTTGCCGAGCAGTGAGGCGCCCCTATGGGTGATCGTATGCGTACGTGCGTCGCCGTCTGCGTTGGTCAGTGTGAGGGTGATGGTGTTGGTCTTGCCGGGTATGAGTCCCAGCAGTTGGAATTCGTGCGTGCGCTGGTATTGCGATTCCTGATATGCGGTGCGTGTGAAGTCGGCATATCCGTCCGCGTGCACGGTATAGCTGACGGAGACGGCGTCATCGGTGGTGAAATACACGTACAGCGACGTGGTGTTGGTGCCGTAAGGGTTCTCTTTGACGAAGATGTCGTCTTCCGTGGCCGCGGCCTGGCTTTTCTCGGCCTTGAGATTGTCGTCGGCCATGTCCTGATAGTCGGCGGTGTATACGTTTTCTATTCGGGCGTTGAGCCGTTCGATACGGTTTTGACGTATCTGCGCCTCTACATTGTCGTAGCTCAACAGGCATGCGCCCAGCGCGATGGCGGAGGCGATGAGTGCGGCGGACCAGCGTCTGGCCCGAGGGTGGTTCGGCAATATGGCGAGCTTTTTCATAAACATATGACTCCGACGATATTCATCTCAAGGCGAAAGGGGGATATCCGCCACTATTATCGCCGTACCTCAAAGACAACAGGTAAATTCGCTCGTTGAATCATGAGAATAGGCTGAATATTCGCTGTAAATGGCATATGCGCAACGAATCAGGGCAGTGCGAACCATGACTGTACTTCAAGGAACAATACCGAATTGGCGCGAATCAACTCATCCTCGCGCCCCGGCATGAACAGCGACAGCACGGTGATCGTAATCGAGAACATCAGCAGCGCGAGAACACCCGCGCGCATCAGCCATCTCAGTCGTGGACGGGAACAATCGAGCGCGAACAGCCATGCCGGCAGGGCGGCCAACGCGAACAACCAGCCGAAATCGGCGATGTATCGCCATCCGAGACCTCCGAGGCGCGAGTCAAGCGCTATGGTCAGCAGTCCCAGAATCAAACATGCCGTCAGCATACCCCACATATTCGCTCGGCCAGATCGGTGCATGCGACGCCGCAGGAATGGCTGCGCGAGTGCGGCGATGGCAAGCGGCACCGTTGTGAACAAGCCACCGGGCATCGCCTCGGTGAAGCCCCACGACGGCAAAGGCGTCGGAGAGACCGCTAGGAACGGGAACTGATCGGTGAATCGTAACGGCAGAAACAGATAATATCCGCAGGTAAGCAGAAAGTTGGCAAATGGCTGATGGTAATTCGTCATATCGGTGACGGTCATCTGATAGCTGCTGCCGAAATCAAGGACGGATCCGAATCGTGCCACATTGTAGGCAAGCAGTGGAACGACCACGACCAGTGCGGGAACCAGCACGGCGAATGGTGCGCGTAGCAGCCGCAATACGCCCGTACCGTGGCTGACGGATCCACCGTCACGCCGCACTTTGCATTGACGGATGATGGCATGAATCTGCGGCCGGAAAATCGCGAACGCCAGCAGTGCCACCACCGTGAACGTGGGCCGACAGCCGAGGTTCGCGGCGATGCATACCGAGCCGGCCGCCAAGTGCGGCAGTGACAACGCCGGCGGATCCTCCACCGCAGGCATGTCATCATGGGATGCGGAAGGCAATGGCTTCGCGGCTCCCAACCATAGCCACAACCCCAGTGTGCTCAGGAACAGGGAGGCGGCGATCGGCACCGAATAGAAATTCGTGCGATACCACAGATAGACGCTGTTGGATGCCAACAACATGAACACGCACAGCAGACTGGCCGCCGCGAGGGAGGAACCGGGGCGGATGCGTTCGATCAGCCGCACCGTAAGCAGGCAGGCAAACACCAGAAAACCGAACATGAGCAGAAGCACCGCCGCGCTGGAAGGCAACATGAGCCCGCCTTCGACCCATAGCGATGTGACCGCACGAAACGGCAGGAACAGCATGATCGCCGGAAGCACGCCGAAATAGGAGTACCAATGACCCTGATAGTAGGCGTAATCCCAATAGATCGGACTGACACCGTCGTCAAGAAGACGCTGCCGGGTTTCGGCGCTGTACGGATTGTCGGCGTCGCGGAGCTCGTCCGGCACTTCCAGGTCAAGCCAGGTGTGGCCGTTGCGCAGCGCCTGCGCCATATGGTCGTACTGGTCGAAATCGTAGGTGTACATGCCGTCGGCATGGAACTGCAGGGGGACGGCGGAACGAATCTGCCATACGACGTTCCAGATGGTGATGATGGCGGGAATGGCCATGAGCAGGGCGAAGGCCGTGCGCTGGCGAACGGCGGACGTATCAAGCGGCACCTTCCACAGACGCGAATTCGGTCTCCATAGCAGCAGCAAGGCGAACACGATGACCATAAGGCCGATACGAAGCGGACTGATTCCGAAAGGCACGCGCACATTGGCGCGTACGGCTTGAATCGGAATCCGTGAACCCTTCGGTTCCAGAATCTGCACGCGCACCGTTCTGCCGGCCTCCGCCTTCACATACAGCGAGCGGGGCAGGGACAGTGACACGGAGCGAATCGTGCAGGCGACCCGATCGGCGTCCGGCCGTACCCGAATGGTGGTGAGCGGTGGTTCGCTGCCCTTGTTTTCGGCATCCTGGCGCGCTTTGTCGATCGTCCGTCCCGATACGGGATCGATGCGTATGTAGGCTGACGTACCGTCGGCGACCACTTGCAGATAGGCCTGCGTGGGGTCGGTGACGGTGAGCATGCCGTCGGCGGTGCGTTCCAGACCCGGCCCCAACGTGTTGCTTGCGGCGGCGGAATCACCGCTGGCGGCAAGCGTTCTCCAGAACGGCAGGTTGCACAACACGCACTCAATCAGCACCATGATGGCAAGAGCGGATAGAATGGCTGCGCACATGCGGTGACGTGTCTGAATACGCTGCTTCGAAGAGATCACGTCATTATTCTAATGGCTGCATGTCGGGTTGGATTGAAAGAATGGCTACCATGTCTCACCTCACATCATCATCGCCTTCAGCGGATGAGCCGGGCGCGAACCGGGATATGCTGGATCGCCTTATGCGCGGGGTGCACAAAACCTTGGGACGTTTGCGGGGCGATCACGTTGACGCCGGCGCGTCCGATACCACCTTCGGCAATCCGTTCGGCGCGGCCCTGAACGTCCCGCAGGATGTGGTCGGCGAGCTGACCCGCAATGCCGTTCGATTGGGGCCTCTGACCAAAAGGCGCGTGTTCGACGGTTTTGAAGGCGTTCCCGGACGATTGAGGCTGGGCTGGGCTCAGCTGCCTCAGACCAAGGGACAGGCGTTCTCCATCGGCCTGTTCACCGATAAGGACCATTTCGCGCAGATCGCTCTGGCCGACAGCAAGGCGCGTGTATTCGCAGGAACCGATCCGTCCATGGACGTTCAGGGCATGGAGCCCCGGTTCGTCTTCGTCAAAGAGGAGGAGCTGACCCTGCCCGACGGCATGCGTTTCGGCCATGCGCCGTCCAATCCGCCGAAAATGGTGAAGGCTTCGCAGGGCGGTGTGGTCGGTCGAGCCGAAGGAGGGCGCATGATGTGGCTCGCCTCATGGCTGAAGGTCGGCAATCGGTACACGTTGGAACAACTACGTGCCAAACTGCCGGAGGCGATGCGTTACGATCTGGAGTTCCGCGATGCGCTGACCATCGCATTCTTCGCCGCATACATGCTGCCGCAGATGAATGGCCTGCTGATCGGTTTCGGCTCGGGCAACATCTTCCGCCGCCTCAACCGCGAAGCCCCGATGGGGGCCATTCGACGTTCCATACGCGATACGATGAGCGCCCGTTCACATGGCATGCGCGCTTCCGGCTTGGAGGACTATTTCGCCGATCTGATGCGTGAGGCCGGTGCGCTTGAGCAGAACCAGATGCTGGAGGCGGTACATGGTGCCGAACCGTTGCACCTGTATACGTCCAGCTATTCGAACTGCTATTTCTTCGCATGGGATTCCACCCTGCCGTTCGGTGCCGCCCTGCGTGCGCTCAACATCGAAGGCAATCTCAACCGCCGTAAGCTCCTGGCTGGAACGCAATGCGCGCATCGGATGCCTGCCCACGGAAGACACGGTCACTCGTGCCGAAGCCGCGCAGATCGATCTGGCATTGCTGGAGAATCCAGCATTGATCGCTTTGAAACCCGACGATGAATTCGGGGCCATCCTCGATTCACATCAGGATAGCGGCATCCAGGCCGTCGCCAGACTCGTCGACATCGCCGACGAGACCCGACGACACATTGCCGAAGACACCAAGGATGAATCGCCGAGCGAAGCATGTCTCACCGAAGGCGGCTCGGAATGGGTGTATCGCCAAGCCATGGCGCGTCTGCTGCGAAGCCTGCGCCTGCCATACCGTTTCGACGTGGAATTCCGTTGCAGCCTCGAAGACGGCAACGTGGCAATCGGCTTCACTTCGGCCGGAGTGTCCATGATGCCTTCCACCCGATACGACCCGGAACATCATGCATGGGTGAAACTGGGGGATGCGGAGCGCGCCCGCATGAGCGCCGACTACAATCTGCGCATCGGTCTGCTCATGGCGGCATTGAGCTTCGGTGCCGATCCGCATGTGCGACGTGTATCGATGCACATCGACTCCATCGGTCTGGAAGAAGCCGTCGCCGAGCAGGACTCCGCCATCAGCGAGCTGATGAGCGAAGCATTGAGCGCCTTCGAACGCATCCGTACCGGTGAAATGGGCCCATCGCGTTCCAAGGCGGCTCCGAAGGACGGCGACTTCCACGGGGATCCGGCCAGGACGGCTCCCACACGCCCTTCCGAAACCTCCGCGGATTCGACTTCTTCCTCCGATGACCATGATGCGGCGCTCGATGACCAGTTCGAAGACCTGATGAAGGACATCGACTTCGATGACATGACCTTCAGCATGCCGCAATCCGACAGCGAGGATGATGTGCAAGGTACGGGCGACATCGGCGACGCAGGCATGATCGCCTTCACGGATGCGGATATCGACGGCAACGGCGATGATGACGATCCGATGAGCCAGCTGCGTAAGAACCCGACCGTGCGCAATCTGGTGACGGTCACCTTCACACGTGAAGAATTCCTGAAACGTCTGCATACGGACGGATTGGCCAACCCCGTGCCCACGTATCGCATGTTCGATGCGGAAATGGATGTGGACGGCATGGGCGCGCTGAAACCGGTCGATGCCACGTTCGACCTGCGCGACAGTCGATTCTCCCCGACCGGATCGCAGGAAGAGCCGGAGCTTTCCGACAAAAGATTCGGCAGGGAAAGCGCCGAACTGTTTGGTTGCGGGGACGTATCCGGACTGTCGATCCAACGCGTCGATCTGCTGCAGCGCGCCGTGGGGGAGTTCCACCAGTTGGCCGCCGACGATGGCATGCCCTCCGTGGCCAAGGCACAGCGTGCGATGGACATCATCAACGCCATAGGCGACCCGGAACTGACGGGACTCGCCACACAGGTGACCAGTGCGCTGATCGACGGCAACGATACACCGGACTTCTCGTTCACTTTGGCCGACGATCTTGACGCCGAACGTATGAAGGCCCGTGATCTGCTGTTCAGCGGCCAGATCGATCAGGCCGTAGAGATGATCGAAGCGGCATTGCGTCGCATGGACCAGCTGTTCGAGTCCAATCCGGGCGTGTCTCGCTACTTCAACTCCTATGCGGAACGGGTGATCTACAACCGCATGTTCGCCACCGAGGGTGAGCGCACCGTGCTGATTCCCGACAATCTGTTCTACGCCCACATGGAACTGGCCGACATACTTGCCCAGATCAAGGGCGCGAAGGCCGCACTGCCTCATCTGAACGCCATGGTGCGGTACGCGCCCGCCTATCCGTTGTCGCATCTGAAACTCGCCGTCCAGCTGGCTCGCGAAGAGGATTGGGATCCGGCCCGTGCGGCTTGCCTCAACGCCTTGCATGTGGCCTTGGACCGTGACGACGCCTCATTCGCCTACTATCGGCTGGCCTATGCCGAATGGATGTGCGACCGTTTCGACATCGCGGCGGCAGCCTATATTATGAGCGATGACATCGCCTCGGGCCGCATCGGCTCGTTGGAAGGCGAACTGCGGGAACTGATCGCACGAGCGCAATCGCAATGCATTCCCGTGCCGACCACCGTGCCGGAAGCCATGCAGGTGTTGGAACAGGCCGGTCTGCCGGTATGGCCGAAAACCGAGGTCGCCTCGCTGGTACGCAGGGCGGCGCGCGTATGCGTGGATGAGGACATGTTCGTACCTGCACGCACGCTGTCCGTGGCTGCCTCGCGCATGGATGACGCCGAGCGCGACGGTGCCGACGTGGTACAGATGCAGTTCCTGCGTTCGCTCAACAATTAGCGGAGAATAACATTCATGACACAGCATGACGATTCCGAACAGCTTGCTTGGGATTTCGACGTTTCGGTCGATGGCACCGCCGAACCCGAGATTACGGTGGATGCCGACGGCGACGCCTCCCGACTGGTCCCCGGTTCCGAACGGTGGATTGCGGCATTGCAGTCCACTGACGCCGATGCCATGCGACTCGACCGGCTTGACGTCTCTTCGCTGAGTGCCGAAGCGGCGGCCCGGCTGTGGGCGAAGGTCGCGGCCTGGGTGGAATCCGATCAGATCGCCTACTATATCGACGATGCCCCCATATCGTCCGATGCGGCCTATGATGCGCGGCTTCGCTGCCTACAGGCATTGGAATCGCAATTCCCGTCCTTGGACACCCCGCAATCGCCGACCCATCGCGTAGGCGGTACCTTTTCCAACGATTTTGCCTCCGTACGTCACCCTTCGCGCATGATGAGCCTCGATGACGTGTTTTCCATCGAAGAGCTGCGTGACTGGTACGACAGTGTGATCCGCGATCTCGACTGGCCGGAATCCAAACCGCTGCCGATGACCTGTGAAGTCAAGATCGACGGTCTGGCATTGAATCTCGTGTACCGTAACGGCGTGCTCGAACAGGGACTGACGCGAGGCGACGGCGTGACCGGCGAGGATATCACGCTCAACGTGCGGACGATTTCGACCATTCCGCAGAATCTGGCCGGCCCGGAAGACGATATTCCCGAATTCGTGGAAATCCGCGGCGAGGTGTTCATGCGCTGGGACGACTTCGCCGCATTGAACGGCGAGAACGAGGACGCCGGCCGAGCCCCATTCGCCAATCCGCGCAATGCCGCCGCCGGAAGCCTCAGACAGAAGGACCCGCGCATCACCGCCACGCGCCGTCTGAGCTTCTACGCGCACGGCATCGGCTCACTACGCTGGGGCGCGGGACGTGCCGACAGACATGACGTGATCAACCATCAATCCGAGGCATATGCGCTGTATGAAAAGTGGGGCGTGCCGGTTTCGCCGCATAATCGCGAAATCACGTCGTTCACCGACATTCTTGACATGATCGACTACTACGGCGAACATCGCGGCGATATCGAACACGCGCTCGACGGCATCGTCGTGAAGGTCGACGATCTTGGATTGCAGCGCGCGCTCGGTGCCACCTCACGTGCGCCGCGCTGGGCCATCGCCTACAAATACCCGCCGGAAGAGGTCAACACCGATCTGCTCGACATCACCGTGCAGGTCGGCCGAACCGGCCGCGTAACCCCGGTCGCCATCCTGAAGCCCGTATATGTGGCCGGTTCCACCGTGTCACGTACCACGTTGCATAATCCTTTCGAAGTGGAGCGCAAGGGCGTGCTCATTGGCGACACCGTGGTGGTACGCAAGGCCGGTGACGTGATCCCCGAGCTCGTGGGCCCGGTGCTCGAGCGCCGCAAGGGGCGGGAGGAGAGTCTGCACGCGTTCGTCATGCCAACGCACTGCCCGAGCTGCGGTGCCGAACTGGCTCCGGCCAAAAAGGGCGACAAGGACATTCGCTGCCCGAATGTGGAATCATGCCCTGCGCAGTTGACCGAGCGCATCATCAACTTGGCTTCCCGCAAGGCGTTCGATATCGAACATTTGGGCGATCAATCGGCGATCGCGCTGACCAATCCGGAGGAGGACCGCCCCGATTCCGTTGACACGTATGCGCCGGAGATCACTGAAATACTCGTCCAACCCGGCGAAGAGCCCGAACCCTACGAGCCGGTTGCCGGACTGCGGTTGCCGGATGCGCAGACGCCGGTGCTCTCCAGCGAGGCGGGCCTGTTCTCACTGACCGCCGCCGATCTGAAGGATGTGCGCGTATGGCGCGAGGCACCGATCATCGAAATCCATGAAACCGTCGACGTCAATACAGGCAAGACCAAGAAGACGCGCAAGCGTGTGGGAGGATCCGGACTGTGGCATCAGGTGCCTGCATTCTGGACCGCTCCGACCTCGGCCAGGAAACTCTCCGCCAAGAAACTTGCCGAACTGGAGGTGAACGGCGCCGCCGTTTCGGAATACCCAGAGTACAATGTGCCGGCCGACGCCGTAGTGATCCGTGAGGATACCAAGGTGTCGCGCACCGGCGTGACCAGCGTGCAGCCGGTGTACGTTCGCCCTGCTGAGAATACGCGCAAGATGCTCGACGAAATGGAAAAGGCGAGGCACGTGGATTTATGGCGTGTGCTCGTGGCACTGTCGATCCGCCGCCTCGGTCCGCCGACCGCGCGCACCATCGCCACGGCCTTTGGCTCACTCGACGCAATCGAACACGCGAGCGTCGAGGAACTTTCGGCAATCGACGGTATCGGACCGGAAATCGCCGAATCCGTGGTCACATGGTTCACTGCCGCACACGAACCAGGCAACTGGCGTGGCACGGTGTTGGATGCGTGGAAGACCGCCGGCGTGGGTGTGGTGGCCGAAACCAACGATCTGCCGCAGACCTTGGCAGGCAAAACGGTGGTGGTCACCGGGTCATTGGTCGATTTCTCCCGCGACTCCGCCAAAGAAGCCATTATCTCCCATGGCGGAAAGGCGGCCGGCTCGGTCAGCAGGAAAACCGACTGGGTGGTGGTCGGAGAGAACGCCGGATCCAAAGCCGCAAAAGCCGAGGAATTGGGCATTCCCATGCTCAATGAGGACCAGTTCAAACAACTGCTGAGCAGCGGTACGGTGTGATGCAGTTCTCGTGAGCAAAACCTACGAAGCTCTGGCATGCCGCATGCATGACCGCTAGGCTGGTACGCGGCAACAAGGAGGAACCATGACAGACGAGCGCATGATCGAAGCGCAAATCTACGAACGTCTCAGCAAGGTGATCGACCCGGAATTGGGTCGTTCCGTAACCGACTTGGGCATGATCGCTTCCATCGACGCGACGCCGGTCACAGGGGAGGACAACACATACGACGTGACCGTCGCCGTCGAACTCACCGTGGAAGGTTGTCCGCTTTCGCAGACCATCACGAATCAGATCAATGGTGCAGTGGCCTCATATCCGGATGCCACGTTGCAGCCTCATATCGAGGTCGGTTCCATGAGCCATGACAAGCTCACCCAACTGGTGGCTGGTCTCAAGGCGGAACGCAAACAGAACCCGTTCAACAAGCCAGGCATCAAGACCCGTATCTTCGCTATCGCATCGGGCAAAGGAGGCGTCGGCAAATCGTCGGTCACCGCCAACCTTGCCGCGACCTTTGCCGCATTGGGCTACGACACCGCGGCCATCGACGCCGACATCTACGGCTTCTCGCTGCCGCGATTGTTCGGCGTGCATACGCAACCCACCAACCTCAACGGCATGCTTATGCCGGTGACCGCCTGGGGCGTGAAGATGATCTCCATCGGCATGTTCGCCGGAGCCGACCGTGCGATTCTCTGGCGTGGCCCACGCTTGCAGCGTTCACTGGAACAATTCCTGTCGGACGTGTGGTGGGGGGAGCCCGACGTGCTGCTGCTCGACTTGGCGCCAGGCACCGGAGACATGGCGATTTCCGTGGCGCAAGCCCTGCCGAACGCCGAACTCGTGGTAGTCACCACTCCGCAGCCATCCGCCTCCGACATTGCGGTTCGCTCCGGTCTGGTGGCGCTGCAGGTGCCGATGAAGGTGCGGGGCGTGGTCGAAAACATGAGCTATTTCGAGCATAAGGGCGAACGGCTGAAGATCTTCGGAGAAGGCGGAGGCGAACGTGTCTCCCTCCAGCTATCCCAGAATCTGGGATACGAGGTGCCATTGCTCGCACAGTTGCCGCTGGAACCTGAACTGCGCGAGACCGGCGAGGCGGGACGTCCTGCGGTGCTGACCGAAGAAGGCGCATTGCGTACCGACGGTCTCGGCGCGACCTTCAGGCAACTCGCGGAATCGCTGATGCGTGTCCCGCTACGGTAAGGCGGTGGCGAAAATCGTGTGCCTTGTGTAGTATCTGTCACAGACACGGGGGCCGTTAAGGCTGAGAGGAAGCGAACGCGCTTCGACCGTATGAACGTATACCGGGTAATGCCGGCGCACGGACGTCTCTCTTTTCCCGTGCCTTGATGGAATAGAAAGGCACAATTCATGACTGGCATTCAGTCTTCCGCAGTAAAGAAGCACTCCAACAAGTGGCGCGTGGTCGATATCGTCGTGGCGGCCATCATCGCCGTCGCGTCCGGCGTGATCTTCTGGGCTTGGGATATCATCTACGCCGTTCCGATCGGCGCTTTCGACAGTCTGACACCTGGCTTGGGCGGTCTGTTCAACTTCATGTGGCTGTTCGCAGGTCCTCTGGCGGCCATCATCGTGCGCAAGCCTGGCGCCGCGTTCTTCGCGGAGACCGTGGCAGCGCTCATCGAGGCGCTCATGGGTAATCCGTTCGGCATCGGAGGCTCCCTGATCATAGGCATGTTCCAAGGTCTCGGTGCGGAAATCGGCTTCGCCGTGTTCGCCTACAAGAAGTGGAACATTGCCTCCGTCACCCTGGCCGGCGCGCTGACCGGCCTGTTCAACGGCGGCTATGATTGGCTCACCCATTCCGGCTGGACCGTGTTGCAGGGTAGCACGTTCACCATCTGCTGCGTGATTTCCGGCGCGGTGATGGGAGGTGCCTTCATGTGGGTGGTGCAGTTCGCTTTGGCGAAGACCGGCGTGCTTGACCGCTTCGAATCCGGACGTATGCAGGAACTGGTCTGAGCGCCGTCGCGCTCAAGACGGGCGAGGGTTTGCGACGTACATGCCGCGTACGCCGCAAACCCTCTTCATATGGTCGGGGATACCGCGGATTGGAGAACCTATAGATGACGACGGATGAAGTCGGAACCGTGGTCGCAGCCGGTGTGAAGGCGGTTGACTGGGGATGGAGACATGCTTCGCGTAAGGATTTCGCGTTGCGACATGTCGATTTTGAAATCAAGCCGGGGGAGCGCGTACTGCTGCTTGGCGCATCCGGTGCCGGCAAAAGTACGTTGATGGCTGGATTGGCCGGCGTGCTCGGCGGCGATGATGAGGGCGAACAGGAAGGCAGCCTGCTGATCGACGGCATCGATTCACGTACGGCACGCGGCAGGAGCGGCCTGGTGATGCAGGATCCGGACGCCCAGACGATTCTTGAACGTGCAGGTGACGATACCGCTTTCGGCTGCGAGAATCTCGGCCTCGGACGAGACACCATCTGGAAGCGGGTGCGTGAGGCCCTTGACATCGTGGGCCTGGACTACATGCGCACGGATCATTCCACACGTCGGCTGTCCGGCGGCCAGCGTCAGCGGTTGGCATTGGCTGGCGTGCTTGCCATGCATCCCGGACTGCTGTTGCTCGACGAACCGACTGCGAACCTGGATCCGGAAGGCGTGCAGGAGGTGCATGACGCGGTCAGACAGGTGCTTGAGCGCGGCCATGAGACGATGGTGGTGGTGGAGCACCATATCGATGTGTGGCTTGACCTTGTGGACCGTGTGATCGTACTGGGCAGGCCGAATGATGATTCGTATGAGGGCGGCGTCATTGCGGATGGCTCGCCTGCAGAGGTGTTCAACGCCATGGGCGATGTCCTCGCCGAAGGCGGGGCGTGGGTGCCGGGACGTGACATCGCAAGCTATGCTCCGACTCAAACCGGGCATGATCGTGATGTGGTGCTGTATACCGATGATTTGAGTTTCGGTCGCAGCTTTCCTTTGGGAAAGCACATCGATGTGCGTTTCCATGCGGGGGAGGTCACCGCGCTTACCGGCAGGAACGGCGTGGGCAAGTCCACCTTGGCCCTGACCTTGGCCGGTCTGCTCAAGCCGATTGCCGGCCATGTGCGCGTGGCTGATTCCATGATGCCCGCGCATCGTGAGAATGATCCGTTCACATGGAAAAGCCGCGATCTGCTTGGGCGTATTGGCATGGTGTTCCAGGAGCCGGAGCATCAGTTCGTGGCATCCAGCGTACGGGATGAAGTGGCGATCGGGCCGAAATCCATGGGCAAATCCGATGAGGAGGCCTATGCCATCGCCGACGAGATGCTGGAACGCATGAATCTCAAACGGTTCGCACCGGCCAATCCGTTCACGTTGTCGGGGGGTGAGAAGAGGCGGCTTTCGGTGGCGTCCATGCTGGCGGCGGCGCCGAAGGTGATCATCATGGACGAACCGACGTTCGGACAGGATTTCACCACATGGATGGAAATGGTACGTCTTATCGCCGGTGCGCGTGACGCGGGTTCCGCGGTCATCATGGTCACGCATGACGAGCCCTTGGTCAAAGCGTTGGATGCGCGCCGCATCGTGGTAAGTGAGGAGGGACGATGATGGAAACCATTGGCGTTGTGGCCCATGAGGAACGTCATGATGAGCCGCAGGCGACGTCGCCGTCATGGTTCATCGCGAAACTGAATCCGGTCAGTCGTTTCATCGGAGCCATTCTGCTATGCGTGCCGATGTTCCTATCATTGGACGTCGTCTCCGCCTCTGCGGCACTGCTGATCGACCTCATGCTGCTGTGGATCGGTGGCGTGAATCCATTGACGGTACTGCGGAAAACCTGGATGGTATGGATTGCCGCGGTAGGAAGTTTCGTTTCCGTGACCCTGTATGGCACCGCTTCCGGGGCGACGCTGTTCACATTCGGTCTTATGGCGGTGTCGGAAGGCTCGTTGTATGCGGGTGCTGCGACGTTCCTGCGTGTCGCCGCCATCGCGGTGCCCGGCGTGATTTTCGCGCTTGGGCTCGATCCGACCGATCTGGCGGATGGTCTGGTGCAGATTCTGCATTTGCCGTCGAGATTCGTGTACGGCGGTCTGGCCGGCATGCGCATGGTTACATTGTTGCAGGATGACTGGCGTGCGTTGGGTCTGTCCCGCCGTTCGCGAGGTCTGGGCGACGGAAGCGCCATCAGACGCGTGTTCCTGCAGGCCTTTAGCCTGCTGGTCGTGTCGATTCGTCGCGGAACCAAGCTTGCCACCGCCATGGAGGCACGTGGATTCGGCGGCGACGTTCCGCGCAGTCAGGCGCGTACGTCGCGCTTGCATGGGGTCGACTGGCTGTTCTATCTGATCTGCATGGCGATACCGACCGCGGCGTTGCTGCTCGCATACCGTACCGGATACTGGCATTGGTCCTTCCGTAATTGATGCCGAAACGGTTTGGTCGGCCCGCATGGAAGACACCCCTTCTTGTAGACTGGTCGGCGGACGGAAAGCGAGACATGCATGAACATTACGGTGTACCTGGGGGCACACGAAGGCAATGACCCTGCGTTCAAGGAAGCCGTCGTGGAACTGGCGACGTGGATATCCGAAAGCGGCAACAGGCTGGTTTACGGCGGTTCCGATGAGGGGCTGATGGGTGTGCTCGCCGATACGGTCATGGCGACCGGTGGCGAAGTGACCGGCATCGAGGCGCAGATGTTCGTGGACCGAGGCGTTGAACATAACGGTCTCACCGAATTGCATGTCGTATCGAATATCACGGAACGTCGCACCAAGATGATCGAACTTGGCGACGTGTTCATCGCCTTTCCCGGCGGCACCGGTACGCTTGAGGAGGTTAGCGAGGTCGTTTCGAAGATCTGCCTCAACCAACTGACCCAACCTTGCATCTTCTACAATCTCAATGGTTTCTATGACGATATGAAGTCGCTGCTCGATCGCATGATCACTGCAGGATTCTCCACTCCCGAACGTCAGCGCGGCATCTATTTCGCCGATGATCTCAAGGAAATCCGGCGCATCATCGAGGAGCGTCCATAAGTCGATGCCGATGGCATGAGGAATGCCGCGGCGCATGACATGCAGCCGTCCCGCCATTAGGTGGGGCGGCTGTTTTGCTAATCACGGAGAAATGCAGAAAGCACGATTTAAACCGATTCTTACGGGAAGAATTACTTCTAATATTGGGATATGGCTGTAAAATGTTTTGCGCAGAATCCTGTTTTGTATGACGAATGGCCTAGGCTGTAGGTATATGAAACCGTAAGAAAGGATAATCCGACATGCGGGGAAGACCCACTGAGGAGGAGCTGAGAATAATACGGAAGGAGTACCGTCGCTGGGTGGAACGAGACGAGCGCATGTCATGCATGGCTCTCCGCTGCTATATGGAACGTCTTGATGCTGAACGTCGCACGCGAATTACGATGGGTTGACCTGAGCCTGGATCATTGGGATGACATCGCCCCCATGCGATGCGCCATTCCGGTGGAAAGAGGGTCAGGGGCAATGGCGACAGCCATCAAGGTCGGCGATCGGTTCCTTCAACCGTGGGAGTACGAGGTCGAATGCATGATCTCGGCGCTTCCATATACGGTGAGCGGCGAGAAGGACCGAGTCCGGCTTTCCATGCGCATGGTGGATTGGAAAACGGATGAGGTGACGTCCGTTTGCTGGATTCGTCTCGTGGATGGCGGTACGTGGTTCAATGACAGGGGACACTACCATATTTCGGCACTCGCCCGCTCGGTGGACTGCAGGGGAATCCGAATGGGGTTTTTCGCATTGCGTGATGCGCTGATATGTATCAAGAGTAACGCCTTGCGGAACAAGCGTAGTCCGTTGGTGACGGCGTATTCCGACTATCGCGACGAACGAACAGTCGAATTGTTCCGCAAAATGGGCTTCACCACCGAGTACGAGGCCGGTCTGTATGCCGGCAAATACCGTCTCTTCACCATCAATCTTGACGACAGTCCGATTCCGGACGACCTTGAGGATTTGTGACGGCGCACTGCCCGTTATGCTTGGCGTGTGTCGGTGCCTCTCGAATCCGGAACTGATCGGTACGAATCCAGATGGTGAAACTGATCGTCATGGCGCGCGACGAGGGTTCCGCGGTGATCATGGTCACTCACGACGAGGCGTTGGTGAAGGCGCTCGACGCACGAAGCATCAACGTAAGAGGGGGAGAATGACGATGGAGAAACGGTTGGAAACCATCACGGTGGATCGTATCGCGCAAAACATGGCCGGTATGGATCGCCACGAGTTGCGTGCTCATGCTGGGGTAGCGCTTTCCACGGCGTACTTCACCGGTTACCGGCATTGGGCCTTCTCTAACGTGAGTCAGTAGCCGGCGCGGGCGATCCGTCATCAAGCCGGTCCTTTCCGACTGATTCGAGGCAATCGCAAATCAGCAGGGAAGGACCGGCTTTTTGTGCGCCCGGGTTGCCGTTGGCTCCGGTTGACATCATGTTTCGAATGACTGCTATGGCGGAGCGTCCGAAGTGTCTCCAAACGCTTTGTTCTTCCTCCGCTGTGCTGCAGTCCACATCATATCGGCGTGTCGGAAGACGGTTGCAAGGGTGGAGGTGAAGGTGGGGTAGGTTTCCAACAAATCTCACTTTTACCTCCGGTAACAAAGTGGATAAGTCAAAGATCGTTGAAACTTCAACGGTTTCATCATGTTAGTCCGAGTTCTCGAAAAGGATTTGCGCGATCTTGTGGAGGTTCTGGATTATGAAAGAAGCCTAGACACGCATACCGTGGCGAGGAGAGAAATGAAAGCAAAATTCGGAGGGCGCATGCGGCATCTGCTGGGGATCGTGCCGGTGATTGCCTTGTGCGCATCCATACTACTGGCGTCTTCGGTCGCTCAAGCCGTGGATGGAACTCATCTTCCGATACTGGCCAGACCGTTTCCATAACGATCAACAAGAAATGGCAGGGAGACGCGGGGTGCGAGGGCAAGCGCTCCTAGGCTCACTGTCGGTATCAAGAACAAGCAGACCGGTGCTGTGGTGAAGACCGTCGAATTGACGTCCGACGAGTTCTATATTCGCGTGTCGAACAAGACGCTCGCCTACAAGGTGGACGACGTTCGCACCGTGCTTCCCGAAGACGTTTCATCGCTGTCCATCGAACGTGACAAGGACTACGTGACCTTGGCCACCTACACGCCCTACGGAATCAACGACTACAGACTGCTGGTAAGGGAAACTCGAACGAAATACGTTGCCGAACGAGAGAAGAGCACAGCCAAGAAGACCGTGGTCGCGGGGACCTGGATATCCGATTACGCGAAGTCCATCGGCATCCGGGCGGCGTTTCTAGTGGTCCCGGGCGTCGTCGCGGCAATCCGAAGGTCCACGGCGAAACGGGACCGCTCGCGGGAGCCAGCTGTCAAGAACCTTCGCGAAAAGCAAGGAGTATCCGCAAGGAAACTGACGAACAGAAAATCCATAAAGGTTCAGACAGATTCCAATCCGAATGATGCCGCATGATTGTTTATGAATCCATCGATGATGAGATTCGCCACCACATAAAACGGGCAGACGCACCTTTACGAGTACAAGACGGTTGTGGAGCCGGACCGCTACCTCGTACCGTTCTACAATATCGAGACCAAGACCAAGTTCGCAAACGAAGGCAATCACATACGATGATCTGTCTGAAGCCGACAAGGAACGCTATGAGAACGATTTCGGTAAGGATGATGGAGAGGAAGCATCGAGGTACCTGACCATATCAATGCTGAATTGTTGAACGGATTTATCATGAACTCCGACACAGTGGACATAGTGTTGCAAGAACTCATGGAGCGCGGCATCAAGACCAAGGGCGGCGAACAAATCGGCAAGACCATTCTTCAGGTCAAGGCACAGGAGAGGATGGTTAAACGGATTGCCGATGATTCGGAATACCTCGATGGTGCTTCACTTGAAGAGTTGGAACGGATTCGAGTTACGTTGCGTGGGCTGATTCGTTTCATCGCGGATTCCAACACTAGAAGGACGATTATCACGGATTTGAAGGATCCAATCATTGCTCGAGTGGAGGGGCAGGATTTCGACATCACCGAACATTACGAGGATTGCAAACAGAAAGTCAATCGGTACATCAATGAGCATAGCGACGATGATGATATCCGAAAGCTTCCCTACAACGAGCCTCTATTCGGCGAGGACTTCTCGAATCTGGAGAACACTCTGATTTATGAACTCGGTTCCGAGGAGGAATATCAGAACGCGTTTGACGACGTTCCGCTCGGATTGTTGGTGCGACGCATCGTTAAGCTTGACCATCAAGATACCATGGATGCGTTTGGCGAGTTCATCAACAACCATTCGCTCAGTCCGTCGCAGAATGCCACGCTGAACAGGATCATTAGTTATGTTGAACAGAACGGATATATTCAGTTCGAGCAGCTGACTCAGCCGCCATTTGATGGGCTGAAATCCTTGATTTTGGTGTTTGGCAAGGGATTGAAGGACCTGAAGGTAGGTATCGATCGATTGAACCATAATGCATTGGTTCCTACCGCGTAATGTCTCGAAGGGAATGCGTTCGGGAAGCTGAGTTTTCAACGCGGCGGCGAAATTGGGTTATTCTGTCCGTCGCACGTCAGTCCCGTTCATTGTTCCGGTTACGGTATTCCTGCGCGCTCATCGCGCGCTTGCGTTGCATGGTGTTCTGCAAGGCTCTGGTGTCGGGAAATCCACATTCCTTTGCGATGGCGGCCACGGAAGATGATGAATTCAACAGTTTTCTGCAGGCGTCGTCCAGCCTCAATTCGGTCAGGAACTCCTTGAATGTCGTTCCGGTCGCCTTACGGAACATGCGGCAGAAATGCTCCCTGCTGTAGCCGAATTCCCGGGCTACGTCGGCCGCGTCAATTCTTTGCCTGTGATGCGAGGTTACATATCCGATGATCTGCATGGTGATATTGCGTCCAGAGCGTGTCAGTTCCGGACTGCGTGTTCCGGAAACGAATTTCGAATACAGCAGGGACAACAGCTCATACAGCAGCATGTTGAGTTTGAATCCTCGGATGCTTTCGTCGGATCGTTGCCAGCGGATGATGTTTTCCGCTAGTTGCATGAGTCGGGCTTGATCGTCCCTGGTGACGCGAGGGGAGTGCAGGGAGAATTCGTATCTGTCGGCGAAGGGATAGAGACGCTCTAGAACCTCGTCGTTGAACGTTACGGACAGTATCACTGGAGATGTTCCATCCGTACTCTCCGGTATGCCATAGTGAATCGAATACGGGTTGATGAGCAGAAGATCTCCGGTGTTGAGTGCCATTTCCCGCCCGTCCACGATGAATGGGCAACTGCCATGGGCCGAGTAGACGAATTCCATTCCCGGATGCCAGTGAGGCTTCGCTCTTTCGTCCAACGAATCATGGACGATCACCAATCCGGGAAATCCTTCCGGATAGACATTCTCCTCACGGTAATCAGGGCCTATCAGGGTGTTGTACGTCATTGGCATAGATGCGACGGCCATGAGTCCCTCCACTTCATCGTCAACGGATATTTGCCGGCGGCCTGTGACTTCAGTATGGCAAAATGTGATGTTTAATTATACAGGGATTGACAGTAGGTCACAATTATATGACTAAATATCACATATTGTGTGATCATTAGATTCGTGTGGCCATATCGTTGATGTTGTCATCGCTTACAAGATAAGACGAAGGAGTCAACATGTCATCTTCGAATCTGCCAGAGCAGGCAGGCGGAGCAGTTGAAGTCATCGCCCCGACCATTAAACGCCGTATCATCCTCGTATGCCTCGCAGGAGCTACGGGCGGACTGCTGTTCGGCTACGACACGTCCGTAATCAACGGCGCGGTCGATTCCATCGCAGGCAGCAAGTCCGGATTCGGCCTCAACGATTTCATGAGCGGCCTATCCGTTTCCGGTGCATTGGCCGGATGCGTATTGGGTGCATGGTTCGCCGGAAAATTCGCTGACCGCTACGGTCGTGTCAAAGCGCTGCTCACAGCGGCTATCCTGTTCATTATCAGCTCCCTCGGTTCCGCTCTGGCCCCTGCCGTCTGGCCCTTCATAGCCTTCCGACTCATTGGCGGTCTCGGTGTGGGCCTCGCATCGGTCGTCGGCCCTACCTACATCGCGGAAGTATCGCCAACCAAGATGCGCGGTTTCCTTGCCAGCTTCCAGCAGTTCGCGGTCGGTATCGGCATGTTGGGATCCACCATCGCCAACAACCTGCTCGCCAAAAGCTCAGGCGGCGCCGACAATACGCTCTGGTTCGGCCTCTCCACATGGCGTTGGATGCTGATGGTCATGTTCGTTCCCGCCATCATCATGCTGGTGGCTGCACTCCGACTGCCGGAAACCCCGCGCTACATGGTCATGAAAGGCCATTACGACGAGGCCGCCGAACTACTCAAGCGCATCAATGGCACGCAGAATCCGCAAGATAAGGTACGTCAGATCCGCGAATCCATCGGCAACGAGACCTCTCCGAAGCTTTCCGATCTGCTCGGACGCACTTTCGGTTTGAAGAAGGTTGTCTGGATTGGCGTCCTCGTGGCTCTCTTCCAGCAATTCTGCGGCGTCAACGTGATTCTCTACTACGATTCCAGCCTGTGGCGTTCCATGGGATTCTCGGAACAGCAGGCGCTTGACATCGCCATGATCCGCACGTTCGCAGCGTTCATTCCGATGGTCATCTCCATGGTTCTCATCGACCGTATCGGACGCCGTAAGCTTCTCGCCTTCGGTTCTGCAGGAATGGCAATATTCCTGTTCGTCGCAGCATTCGGCTTCGCCCACGCCACGATGGATGCCTCCGGCCTGCATCTCAACGATGCGTGGGCTCCGATCACGCTCATTGCCGTCTACCTGTTCTACCTGACGTTCTGCGGTACATGGGGGCCCGCCATGTGGGTCGTGCTTGGAGAGATCTTCCCGAACAGCATCCGTGCCATGGGTATGGCGGTGGCTACCGCATTCAACTGGATCGGCAACTTCATCGTATCCACTTCGTTCCCATCCCTGCAGCACGGCGTCGGACTCAGCGGCGCGTATTTGATGTACGGCGTGTTCGCGGCCATCAGTTTCCTGTTCGTCACCAAAGGTCTGCCGGAGACCGCTGGCGTAGCGCTCGAAGACATGAAGGCGGAATGACGTGCTCAACAACATTGTGATCACCGACGAGGAGCGTAAGCTGTTCCTCAGCTGGACCGCGCTCGACGAGGACCTTGCCGAAGTCGAGCCCGACCTTGCCGAAGCAGTATTGCGTTCACGTCTCGACTTTGCCAGGGGGGACCTATCGCGAACCGACTACTGGCATGATCCCGAAGGAATCGACGTCTTCGAAGACGTGCCATACGTTGATGACGGAACCCGTGCACACAGACTTGACCTGTACCTGCCCCACGACAGTGTAGTCAGGGGAGGCAAGACCACTCCTGTGTACATCGACATCCACGGAGGCGGATTCGTCTACGCATACAAGGAGCTCAACCGCAATTTCTGCACAAACCTCGCCAAACTGGGATTCGCAGTGTTCTCCGTGAACTACCGGCCCGCACCGGAAACCGATTTTCTCGGACAATTGGAGGACGTCGCGGCGGCATTTCGTTGGATCCGGATACATCGACACGAATATCCCATCGACCAGAACAACGTGTTCCTGACGGGAGATTCGGCGGGCGGCACGCTCGCGCTCTATATGACGGCAATCGAACGATCCGGCAAATTTGCCAAAGCAATGGGTGTCGGCCAGTCGGGGCTTACCGTTGCTGGTAGCGCGTTCGTTTCGCCATTGGCTGATCTGACGCCCTATCTGGCGCTGTGCGAGCCGGGGACGCGAAAGACTATTGAAGAATCCAAGGAAACTTCAATCGTCGAACATATCGCGCCAACGTTCTTCGCGAAGTTACACGCCAAAAAAACAGAGCTGACGAATCTTGCGACCATGGCTGAGGAAGTGGAATTCCCGCCGATCCTCATCAACACCAGCAGTGACGACTTCATCCACGTCGAATCATTGAAACTGGCTACCGCGCTCGTTGCCGCAGGGCACGATGTGGAACTGCATGACTGGTATACCCACAAAGGCCAATCACTCGGACACGTATTCCCGGTGTGCATGTCCTGGCTCGACGAAAGCCGCGAAACGCTCCGCATGATCCACGACTTCGCATACGCGCGGATCTGAATCAAGCGGACGGAGAGCAATGGCTTCCTGTGATCCGTTGATTCATGACCGCTTTGCAACGGCTGGATTGACGGCTCGAATAATGTGGCGTGAGATTCTGACGAATGGAATCCCACGCCACTTTTCGTATCGCAAGAGTTTCTACTCATTGAGCTGTTTATTGGGAAGATTTGTGATGGGGATGCAATCATGGTGGTGTGAGCGAGATCGATATTGAAGATGTTGACAATCCGGAATTTCGCAGGTTTGCGCGTGTGGTAGTCGAATGCGATGGTGCGGGTTTCATCACAAGGGTGAATCACAGCGACTTTCATGGCAATGCGGTTTCGCATGACGTTGAAACCATGGCCGGTAGCAAAACCATGTTGCACAAGAACCTCCCACCGGACAAAGTGCACACCGTGTACCGGTGAGTTTCTTCTTGACTCATCACCTCCGACCCAGATTCCTCGTGTCCACGTCTGTTCATCGCGCAGTCGGCTGACGATGATTCCATGCAAAGGCTGTTCGATGCCTACGAGCCCGACTGGGATTCCTCGGAATGCGTCACATATCTCTATGCTAGTTATGAATACGCATATGCTGCGGAGCGACTCGACTTCATCGCTATGGCACGCATTATCGGAACGCTTCTTTATGCAGCGTGTGTCTCGCCATCATGCGCGTTATTCGACTGGGCTTCGTCCGTGGCGTCATCTGTTGCGGTTGGAGATGAAATCACGCTCCCATCCTTGCCGGTGGGGCTTGCATGCGAGTGTGTCGGGGCTGAGGCTCGGTCGTCTCGCAGTGCTCCCGGTTCGATTACTTCCATGGCTGGACGGGAGCGACTGTCTGCTCGTGGACTTATGCCGCATGTGGTCGGCTTGATTACTCGCGCTACGGGAATCGCTGTTCCGTAGTTACCGAATCGTTCATCGCATTGCGCTTGACGGACAGTATAGGCCTTTCGCATGTAAGGAAACTTGAGGAAACACTATGATGGCGAGTTTCGGCGATGTCTTTGTGGATCCACTATCAAGTGGATTTTTCCCTGCCGTATTTGGCTGCGTATGCGTCCATGTCGAGCGTGACGATGCACACCATCGCGTCCGGATTATCGGGTTTGATCTCAGTCAGGTTGCTGGTTGTCGGGATTGGTTTGCCGTCTTTGAGTTCCGTGAGTACCCAATCCGCTGGCTGCGTCCTGGGCCATGAACAACGCTTCGGCCATGTCGCGTCCTTCGGTGACGCACCCGGGAAGATCCGGAATCTCGACAGTATAGCCGCCACTGCCGTCTCTGAATGGGATGAGAACTATCGGATACGTAAGCTTCATTTGGTGTTCCTTTTGATGAGGTCGTCTTGACTTTATATGGGTTTCGCTATTCTGGGGCTGAGCCCGTCTCCGCAGAAGGTAAGTGCATCTTCAATGGTACTTAGAGTTAGTCTTTGATTGCTTTCATATTTTGATACTATCTCTAACACAGATGCAGTCAACAGATAGTTTAAAGTCCTCATAGGTATGGAATATAAGACTTTAGCGCATTTATTTCATGCCAACAGGTGGCACAGGCACGCTGTAGGAAATCAGCGAGGTGGTGTCGAAAATCTGTCTTAATCAGTTGAAAGGGCCATGCGTTTTCTATAGTCTCAACGGTTTCTACGACGATATGAAAATGTTCCTGCAACGCATGGTCGAGTCGGCTTTTCCATGGCCGAACGTCGGCAGGGTATCTATTTCGTGTCCGATCTGGCTGAAATCGAGCAGGGCATCAACACGCACAACAACGATTGGCGGCTGCTTTGGGTAGACGAAATCATCGACGGACTGAATGAGAGGTTCAGGGCGTTATCGACTACCTGTTCATATCTGACACCGGCCGTTGTCCTCCGACTGGTTCGGATCAAAACAGGGGAGAGCCGTCCGTGTCTGATTGGGTGGGGCGGAGTCCCTCAGTCTTTCCAACGTAATGGACGAGTCGAAAAGCGTCTTCTCTATGAACCGGTTCAAAGGTGCCGGATCCTTGAAATCGGGGTCGGAGGTGTTGTCCAACGCGAGGGCGTCGCGGAAAAGCCGGGCGTTCGAGGCGAACGGCTTGTTGACGACCGTGAATCCGAGACGTCTGAGATATATGATTGTGAACACCGCGGTCGTTCTGGTGTTCCCCTCGCGGAACGGATGGATCTGCCATAATCCAGAAACGAAGTCGAAATACCTCCTAGGTACCGCAGAAAAACGTTGGGGAAATGCCGAAGATGGCTGCATTTCAACGTTTTAGATTCCGTTTCATGTTGTTGGATAGATTGCCATTTTTGACTATTTTCGGCTATGAAAGGCAGAGATAAGTACACCTACGTTCGGCTGGCATAGTCCCATGGGCATGAACGAAACGGAACGCATGCCCAGATGCACACTCACACTGGTCGACTCGGCCGGCGACATGAAACTATCGATACTCATGGACGCCGACCGCGCGGCACGGATAGCATATCGGCCACGCCAAAGGGATTCCGGGCATATGCGACGGTAACCGACCCGCTGACCGGCGGGGACCACCGCGTATCCGGTTTCGGACGCACACGCACATTGGCCGAAAACCGGTTGAAGGACAAGCTCGCCGAGTTCGACTGCACCCACCGCGTCGGCTACGTGAAGCCGCCCACCGTGGCCGAATGGCTCGATCATTGGCTGGATGACATCTGCAAGTCGAAGCTCAAGTCCCGCATCTGGGACGAACTACGCATGGACTGTGGCCGACTGGACGACGTGACCAGCACAGCCATCATGGGACACAGTGAACTGACAACCGTGTCACAAACAGGCAAAACCCCAAGTGTGCAAGAAACCGGGCACTCACTACCATATCTGGACGCAATAACGAACGATTTCCATATAACGACTAGCATGAAAGAACATTATTTGTAAAGCATAAAAGAAAGTCTGTTCATGTGGAAAAGCTGAGCAATATCAAGAATGACTCCATATCAGTTAATTATTTTTTAAATAGTGCTGCATATAGCGGGCTTTTTTCCCTCTTTTCGGTTATCCTTACTGGTCAGGTTTCTGCAACGTCATCACTATATGTTGGATTAGCACTTGGAATTTTATCTCTTTTTTCTAGAGGTAGTACTATTTTTATAGGCAATTTGATTGAACGCTCATCAACCTTATCCCTCACTGAGACTGGTTTCGGATTCATAGTTTTTTCGCTTTTGCTACTACAGTCGGCAATGAAGAGTTTTGTCGGCTTCCTTTTTCTGGATTTAGCTTTGCTGGGACTTGGACTCTCACTGGTTAATTTTGCCCTAAGAGGGCATATACTTGCTACGGTAAAGGATAAAAAATCTCAGGCTACTTTATTTTCTTTAGTGACAATGACTGCCAATCTTGGATCCGCAATTGGTCCTCTGGCCTCGAATTATATATATAAATCTTTCGGGCAGACACTCTTTTTTATAGTCATTATTGGACTCTATGTTTTTTCTGCTTTACTAGCTCCGATTGTGCTAGCTCATCATGTCTTTATACGCAGTGAAGAAAGTAGTAAGCAAAATACCTCTTCTATCGTGAAGACCATTAAAGACTCAGTGAAAAGTTCTGGCACTATTCTTGCTATCCTGGCGGTGTTTGTGGGCAGTATAATGAACGGTCAGCTTTTTGCAGGAATGGCATTGGAATTCTATTCGTTATCCGATAGCCCGGTCATAAGAGGATTGTTCTA
>OAST01000107.1_pt1 | contig 53284 bp, 58 predicted proteins | sample 1475821 | NCBI WGS metagenome assembly OAST01 (sample SAMEA2579924, study PRJEB22360) | human gut metagenome | biome: human gut; feature: human-associated habitat; material: faeces | place: Denmark | collected 2008/2010 | reverse complement strand
CCTATAGAATTAGACGGAGCTGTTTGGTTCGGAATATTTATTTAGACAGTGGGGATATAAAACGTCTCTGACGGACGAGGAAACATTGTATCCGCTGCCGTTTACGGTTTTGTTAGGCATATCTGCGCAGCTGTATAGACATCCTGCAACATCAAATACTGTGCATAGCATTTTAGTTAATGTTACGGAAACGAGTTTTAAATATTATGCTGGCCAATACAATCTGTCTTGTCGCCCAGTCCCAGACGCTGATGGCTGGTGGTTTGCTTTTGGTATCTCTTAGCTACAGTGGGGAATGAATATACATGGTTGGGTAACATTTCCTATTACGTTCGTCAAATTTAGACGTTTAGTAACGAATCATCAAGGCAATGTGTTTATGGACTCCAAGGCACGAGAAAGCAATACTTTATCAGGATTTACGCTTGACGTTGCGGATAACAGTGATCAGAACAAGGATGCTCAATGGATTGCTATAGGTGCTTGATACAGTGGGGAATAGTTTATGCTGAACAAGGGTATATTATTGTTACATTGCCTTTAGCATATAGCTCAAATAAATATGTTGTCATAGGCCAAGATCTCGACTACACAAGTAATGATACCGACGGTTACGGTGAAAACGTAGGCGTAACTCAGGTTACAACAACTTCGATACGTGTTTCGATTACGAGAGGTCGTTATCTGTCCTATTGCACAATAGGGTTTTAAGACACAGTGGGGATATCAAACAGTTCATGGTACAAATCCTGTAACTTATGATCTGCCAATCCCTTTTGAGGAAGCGCCTTTCACTGTAGCTATTTCTACTGGCAACAGTGGTAACCATGCATCCTGTGGTGGTTTTACAAAGACAACAATAGTTCTTAGGGCAGGTACTACTGCTGGTGTATGGGATACAGTTGGATTTTTCATTATTGGCTGTTAGCTACAGTGGGGACTTTCAACTGGGCAAGCTGATCTCACAACCATATTGCCGTTTCCAATGACAGAATCATTTATAAGCCTTTGTTGCTCCAATTCCTACTGGACGAATGCTGGATGCTATGTTTCTAATACAGCGATCACTTTATCTCAGGCTCAAACAGATAAGGCATCCACACGGCATGATGGACCTTTATGTTGGCTCGTTTTTGGAAAATAGCCACAGTGGAGAAATAACCCTGGTTTATGGGCAATACCGTTCACAGAATTTGTTGCTGGCGGCATTACCATGACACGCACAGGATCACAATCATCGGGAACTTGGTATGGTGATTCCGGAACAATTTCACTAACTGGTTATACAGCTTCATGCGCAACAAATGAAAGTTGGGTATCAAGTATTAGCGGATCTGCAATAGCAGTAGGCCTTTAAACAGTGGGGAAAAATTGCTATCGGATCAACTACAGTAACATATCCATTGCCGTATGAAACCTATTCACTCCCTGTTACTGTTGGTTTGTCTCCCTTCTACGGCTCCTATTATGGCAATTATTACAGACCCGTTCTTCCCTCTAATCCTGACTTGGATGGAACAGCCTTAACAACTGAAACAATATGGGAAGGTTTTTATATCGTTGTAGGTCAATAAACAGTGGGGATATCTTCAGAAACAGGCTGAAAAATGGATATATCCAATACCTGTATTAGAAGCATTTATCGCAACCAAGACTTGTATCAGCAACAATCATTCTGCAGCGGGTTACGTTGGCTATTGGACATGGGATAAAGACATTACGACTGAGTATGCCTATTCTTGGAATAATTATCCTTCTTACTGTTTTATGATTGGCAAGGTATAGCAACAGTGGGGAAAGCCGACAGTACGTGGAAATAATATATTTCCTATACCTTTCCCTAATAGTGCATTAGCAATAACGTCTGCCGGCATTGGCGGTTGGCATACAGTGGATGTAAGCATCGTTAATAATAACAGTTATAGTGTGCTCGGTTGGGCAACAGATTCACCTAGTACCGCACGAACTTCATTACCAAATGTTATTGCTATTGGATTCTAAAGCTACAGTGGGGATTTATCTCGAACAATAAAGCTGTATTTCCTATTGCTTTTACAGCTTTCTGTAGTGCGGCAACGCTATTTATCAGAGGAAGCGGAACTGGTACATGGTATGGAGACAATGCAAATGTAACATTGACTGGACTGTCTTGCATAACTCCAGACTATGTATTAAACGGAAATTTCATCGCAATAGGTGTATGAGATTAGCTGTTGCCTATTGCTACCCAAAAAACTTGCGACCCAGCGGCATTAGAACCAGAGTTGTTGAAGTAAAATACGACATAAAAATCAGTGTTAGAAAAATTTGTAACTGAGCTAGTTTCAGCGTAATTTGTTGGATCAGAATTGAAATGTGTAATGACACCAAAGCAAGCCTGGAAGCTGATTGGGAAGGTTACACGTCCATATGGCTCAGTCTTAATTCCCCACTGTGGCTAAGCGCCAACGACGATGTAAGTATAACCAGTCCACCGATAACTGGAATCTTCGGAGTTATTAACTATAGTTACGCTAGTAAGGTCAAAGTTGGTTACGCCAATGCCAAAGCCGTAGTTTAATCCCCCGACGTAGCCATTTCCTGATACGATAGGCAGGCAAAATTCAGAATATGGCAAAGGATATGCTTCAGTTCGAGTGGTGCGGGAGCCTATGGTATTCATTCCCCACTGTAGAATTAAGCCGATGTCCCATTTACAATAACCATTTTGTGCCAGACTGTATGAAACTATTTTTCCCTGTGAACTCAACGCAGACAATGCAGTCATAACAAACTTCGTTGTAGCAATCTGATCTGTATTGGTACCAGCATCTGCTGTTGGAGCCGTTGGTATGCCTGCGAAAGCCGGGCTTAATAATGCTGCTTTTGCCGCCAGTTGCGTAGCTGTCGCATAATATGCCGGTAACTGTCCGCCTAATTTTTCTGCATTATTAGCTAAAGCAGCAGTACCACCATCGGCTGGCAAGGTCTCCGGTGCCCAAAGCACAATCTTCAATACCGCACTCCCACTTTCAACAGTGCTACCAACTATTGATGGCCATATAGGTTCATCGGCTCCGAGTGTACCCGCCTGAGTAACCTTTGCTATGACCCCATTCGGCAGCGATGGCGACCAAACCAATTGTCCGACTACCACAGGCTTCTGCTCCTGCCACAGCATTTCAACGAAACACCGTAGAATATCGTTGTTGTTTTGCAAAAAATCCATCATAGCAGCCTGTGTAGTTGCACCTTCTTGTGCAACACCATTTACCTTGTTATAAACCTTAAGGGCATCACCCATAATTTTAAACTTCGGAATTTTTAAGGCTGATTCAGCCATCATAAAACCTCCTTCACAAATCCCTGCCAGGTTACATCAACAATTCCTGCGACAGGGTTATTATTTATATCCAACAGCTTGATCCTACAAGGATTACGACTGATAACCGCCGCCCTCGCAATAGTTACGCTGCCGGAATAATCTTGCACAGCATCAATCCTGACTGCTGTTGTATAGTAGTGTGGTGTTTGAATTTCAAGAGAAATACCTTCGATCGGCACTTCTAAATTTTCAAAATGTTCTTCCCTATCCGGTACATCCACGATCATGACTAACGAACGCAATACAGATTCTTCAGTTGTATTCGACGGAGCAAGCACGCGGATCTGAATTACATCACCAGCTTTGACCTGAACCTTACAAGTGTACGGCTTAAATAGTACGGTTTCATCCGGCCAAAAAGCCCAATCTTCCTCATCCCAAAACGGAGCATCCGGAGAATCCCAAAAATTATTTTTGCCGGTAATCCTGTATTCAATTGCTGCTGGACCGCTGATATCATAACGTAGCCAAAATTGTCCGGAAGCCGGCACAACAAGCTGTGCATTAAGATAAAAGGCATTATACTGCTCACGCCAGAAAGCCCAATCAGGTTGTACCCAAAACTCGCATTCAGGATAGCCCCAGAAGTAAGACGATTGTGGAGCATGGATATATCCATCATCCAAAATAACGCCATTAGTAACAACTTTACTCCATTGATCAGATGCAAAGTCCTCTTTGTAAAGCACGTTATCTTCAAGCGGATCTCCCAGATTCAAAACACAGTAAGACATACCCTGGCTTTCCTGCCCGGCGTTATCTACAGCTTTTATCATCACTGTATGTACGCCTTGGCGCAGCGCTTGCGTTTCAAAAGGCTGCAGAGTAATAAAACCACTATGCAATTCGTAGGCAGCATTCCAATTTAAGCTATTACCCTGAATATACTTGATCTTAAAGCCAGCAATATCATTCGGGTTCGGATACTCAAACGTCCACCAAAAACGACGGGTGCCGCTCGAAAGTTCTTCGTGATCTAAAGTCGTGACATCCGGCGGCAACTCATCGATGCCTGCGGCCACCGGGCCAACGATAGTACCGGTAGACTGCCGGAGTTTAAGGACAGTAATAACCTTGACCATATACTCGGTAAATGGTTGCGTGTCGAGTTCGCACTCCATACCATATACCGACGCCGCAACCTTCCATGTACTGCCGTAATTATCAGAAAGTAAGACAGTAAAATAATCTGCCTTAGCTCCGTCCGGAAGTTGCCATGAAACAAACATCCTGCAGCATAACGTTCCCTGCTTATTTTTATAAGCAACCTGCCGAGCCTGAAGGTTGATAACGTTTTGAGCATCGTTATCTGTATCCAGTGAATAGTCCGGCATCGGGATCTCGTAATTCTCGTCGAAGATGGCTGCATTATATTCGAGCGCTGTAATCTGGCGCTGATACTCTCCATTACGTGAAATGCTTGTCACGATAAAAGGCTTGCACGTACGTTCTACCGGCCCAAGAGCAAAAATATCATGCACCTGCGGTGGATCAGCTGCATCAAAACCAGTTTCCACAGTGACAGAAACCATACGCCCAACAACATCAATACTGCTTACTTTCCTGCTGTGCAGATTGTCATTGATACTGCGATACTGGAATTGATAATCCAACGTCATATCAACGGTATCCGGATCAATAGCCAAAGTCACAACATAAAGGCCGTTATTTTGATAAATGCGGCCACTGTGGCTCCACTGCGGCACATCATGAGCAACAAGTATCTGATCGCCAACCATACAGCCAATAGCATCAATCTCAGCCGAAAATTCAACACTCTGCAGCAGCAGCTCATTGCACTTCAACTGATATTTTGCTTCACGGTACGCCTGATCCCAGCTGGTAATTCCATTGATCTGTATCTGCGTAGTTTTAGGGATTATACCTGGCTCGTCATAATTGTCGCCGTAGCAGGTCATAGTATCACGTTCATAATCCTTAGCCGCATTATTGAAAGTCAATTCGATAGCATTAGCGCGATCCTTCGTTCCGAGCCAGGTTTGTTTAAAACTACCAGTAACTATATTACCCATCGTAAACATCTGCACCGGCTGCGAAACATGATCCCAAATACAACCAAACCTGGTACCGAATTGCACAATTTTTCCACGACCAACAGGAGCAATGTCTGTATTTACCTGCTGCCAAAATTCGCCGACAGTCGCCATCTCAATGTTGATTTTTAAATTCATCTTATCGCAATGCTCTGCCCATTCCTCGAAACGGTCATACATCATCAGCTCTGCAGGTACACCACGAACGTCTATAACGTTTTGACCAGTACGAGGATCTTCTAATAACCTGGCACCGTGGCAATAGTCATAAGCAGCCCAGGCCGGATTATTAGCTTCTTTTTCCTGGTACCCAACAGACGGATTATAGACCAGGACTGTCGCGCGTTCTTTGATAAACGTCAAATTCGGCGCACTCCCAGAAAGTTGATTTGTGGCCAGTGCTTTAAGACCGATAAGAGCCTTGTTTGGATAAATAAAATCGTCATAAATAACGCTTGATACTGTAGTCCACCAGCACTTCACACCATCCCTGGTACTATTGGTAGCCGCGCTGCGCCCGATCACCGTTACACGAACTTCATATTCGCCAGCTGGGATATTATCGATACGAAAACTACGCCTAACCGCAGTGCTTTGTGCAGCGCTGACACGGCCATTCTTGGTTACTTCGGCAGTTGTGCTGTAACCATCACCTTTAGCCTGCATTGTTTGTTTATCAAACCTAAATGGTCCGACATTGATGCTTCCTGTTTCACCCGGTGAATATGATCCGGAATACCAACCGCTCATCCATCCAAAACCCCAACCATCTCTTGCACTTGGCTTCCCGACACGAATTCGCCAATAAATTTGTTTAATAGTATCCCCATCGCTGTCTGTAGTTTCTGATTTCACCCGCTGCACTCTGATTTTCCAATTTCCAAGCTCCGCAGAACCATCAATCAACTCAGCATTAACTGGGTTAGGTTTTACCACGGTATAGCTAGTGACCAACGGCTTCCATTCACCACTACCGCGAAGCGCATAATCAGCATTGATATCTACCCAAGCGGTACTGAGATTGCCATCGTCATTGGCGTGATACAAGCCTTGGCTAAATTCCACATCAATTATGATGCCCTCGGTAGTATTGCCAGGAATAACATCTGTACGGTATTCATTGTTCAGAATTTCGTACCCAAGCGCACGCGGTGTGATAACATCGTTGAAATTATTTATTATTTCCTGATTGTTGGTACCTGGCCGAATATCAACAGTGACATCCTTATAATTTTCAATTGGATTATCATTGAGACTGACATTACTGATCGTCAGCGGTCCTTCACCGGCACAAACCAGCCAATTCAATACCTGATCGTTATTATTATTGGTTATGAACTTAGCAATACTCTGTCCACCAGATTTTACCTTGCCGTAGGTTATAGCAACAGCATTGCCTTGACCGTCCATGGTCGTAATACCATTCCAGCTGTACGTTGGATCCTCTGTGGAATTGTTAAATTTACCAAGTGATACTTTAGGCATTAGATATTTAGAAATCAATGTTCCACCAACGAGCATTATTCCCATTGCAGCTGCGTAACCCCAAGCCGTATTCACGGCAGTAGCAGCTGCACCCCATGCACCCCACGCACCACCAGCCGCAGCGCCACCAACACCCATTGAAACAACGGTCAACGCAACCATGGCTACAATACCAAAAATGCTTTTGCCGCCCTTACCGACGACCGGATGAACGGTTATAAAAGCTCCGTCCATAACCAGCCATTGATCTGGATGCTCGACGATCGTACCGTCAACCTGAATGTGCAGTTCCTGATCCGGCAGCAGGGTGCGATATTCGGCGATATAGCTTTCAAGCACCTCACCGCTACATTCAACTTGCTTTATTGACCTGTCTTTATCCGGTTCAAACGGATTTTTTACAAAAACAATAGTAATCAAGGGCGATCACCCCACAAATTCATAGAATCCCTCAATCTGCTTCTGCCATGCGATAGACGTAATACTATCAACGCAGCAGCCGATTTTTTCACGTGTATGGATAAAGCGGCCGTTACCGATATAAACCCCAGTATGATTTACTACTCCTGGCGGCGAATTAAATCGCAGAGCAACCAGGCATGGTACCGGCAAAGTTTCTCCTTCTGCAATCCGGCGCCATTTCGTAGTAGCAACTTCGCGCCTCAGTATCGCATTGATCCTGGCTTTATCTGAACAATCCGAATAATACTCACCGATTTCTTTTCCACAACGACGATAAATCTCAACAACCAAACCATAACAGTCAAGGCCAGACTTAACATCGCGACCTAAGTTTTTAAAAGGTACGCCTATCAGGTCGGCGTATTGAATTTCTTTAGACATATAAGCCTCCTTGATCTATAGCCGGGAACCCGCCAAAGCGTTTACTGTTCCCGCGGGCCCGGCAATCTGCCAACGTATGATTACAGCCCTCAAGGTCAGACGTGCAGGCGCACTCTGGTCCTTTGTACCGAAAAGCACAATTATTTTTCTTGTAGGTATCCCACGGCCGCCGGGCCTGCGAAGGGTAGCTGTTGCCGAGTGAAAACGTTACCCACTGTTCAGATGCCGTAGCATCGGTTACGGAATAAACTTCCTGCAGCTCTGGTACCGGATTATCCAAAGCTGTCGACAATACGACATATAATGTTACCTTGGCATTTACACCACCACCGCCATGATTTAGCCAATACTCCATATCACGTGTTGTATTATCTACCTTCAGCTCAACGCTTGGTATAGATCCTGACCCATCCTCTTTGACTGTACCAATCTGAAACGGGAATGCCTGGTATAACTGATCGCACCAGTAAATATCCTCAGTATTTGCAACAACGTGAATATTATCTTCAGCTTCCAATCCCGGCAATTCTATCTTCAGCAAAATCAAAAAAGCGGTCCCACTGCATAATTCGTTCTTGGCAAGCTTGGCCAATGTTGATAATTTAATCGCCATGGCCTACACCTCATTCAGTGTTATAGACACCGTATAATAATGCAGCATCTTTGCTTTGATCTTCGGTGCCGATCCAAAACGTACAGCGTACAGTTTGCCTGATACCGGATCAGTCCAGTCAAAAGCTTCAGCACCAGCTTTTACAGTATTGCAGTAAAAGTCTACAAGCAGCTCTTTTTCCGTGTCCGGCAGCGAATTCCACTCGACAGTAAAAATCTTGCGAATACGTGTAAATTTAGGACGTGTCTGCTGGGATCCATCTTCATATTCTGACCTCAACGTTGGATCGGCCAGTTGTTCGTCCAGCGGATAATCAGGATTTCTAATTCCAGCTGGGAAAATATATTTTGATGCCATATTATCCCCCCTAATAAGTTGTGACAGCTGAACGCAGCACATCGCGTAATCCGCCTTCATTGTTTTGTACTGCCTTCAGTACGATTCCAAGCACAAGGCGTTCTCCGTCAAAAGTTGCACTACCCTTGGCAGCTTGTACCGGTTGCCCACTTTCATTAGTGATCTTCACTTCGATATTTTGAATACCAGCATTACCGCCATTTAAAGCAGCTCTGGTTTGCTCTGCAGTATAAACACGTCCTGGCGTATTTAAGTCAAGGAGCTCTGGACCTTTTTCGCCAACAAGATACATTCCCCCAGGCGCATAACCGCCAGAAGCAAGTCCGCCCATAAAAGAGCTACCAGAATATTTTGTTCCACCAATACTAAAATTGGCCGAATGAGAGAGAATCCCGCCAAGATCAACATTGCCGCCACCCATACCGAACATGCTTGTAACCATGTTCATGACCAGGCCCTGCATGATAACTTTCATCATCGTATTCATAATACTGTTGGCCAAGTCTTTAAAAAGCTGGTCAGACATTTCAGAAAGCGATTTCTGTTCAGTCAACATATTCTGGCCAAAGTTGGTAAAAGTTCCCAAAACGTCATCTAACCCTTGCCGCATTGTACCCAATTGGTCATATTGCAGGTTTTTGATCTCATCCATTGCCGTACGCCAAGAAGCTGTTAAATCTGCCGATTGAGCATCCTGAAGCTCTTTTGTTGCGGCAGCATACTCCTGTTTAAGACGCAACTTTTCTTTTTCAGTAAGTTCAGTATCTTCAAGTTGCTTCTGCAGGCTGTTTCGATATTCTTCAAGTTCAGAAATACGCAAATCATTAATTTGGCTGATATGCATAGAATGGGTATCTTCCAGTGTCTGGTAATAATCCATGTCCATACCATGTTTTTCTGACAGATAATCCCGATAATTCTGAGCAGACTGCAAATCTTTGTACTTTTCAATCTGACCTTCTACTTTAGCTATTTCAGCAGGATCCACACCGGCAAGCTGAGCCTTGCTGATTGTAGAATTCATTTTTTCTATTTCTTCAGCAAGCGAAGCATTTGCAACATCAAAAGATGTTCCAGTCTGTTCAATAATCTTGCGGTTTACTTCCTGTGACAGTTCAGCGATTTTCCCTTGATATTTAGTCAGTTCTTTCAGTGCTTTTTCTGCATCGCGTTCAGCCTGAGACTTTCCAGTTTTACCCTTCTTAGTCTTTCCACTGCTACCACCAAAATCAATAAGACTCAAGTCTTTTGAATTGGCAGTCTTTTGAATAGCATAAGGGTTAAAATTTTCGCTTGTTCTATCCCAATAATCGCTATTTTCAGTATCACTTTCATTACTATTGCTAAAATATCTTCTTTTTAATTCATTAGAACTGATATCATTCGCTGCACCATAAATCCCTACGGCAGCAGCACCAACACCCAAACCTATACCAATCGCGCCTGCGCCAACAACACCAGCCGTAGTTAGCAAGCCAGCACCAACACCAGCTATTTTTACTGCGTTATAAGCATCAACCAATTTTCCTAATTGACCAATCAATGTTCCGATTGCGCTTATAGCAATACCTGCCTGAAAAGCTGTACTTCCAAGACTTTGGGCCATATTATCGCTTTCATCTGAAACCATAGAAATAGTTCCACCTAAGACAGCGAGTGTGCTGCCCAAACCAATCGCCTTGTTATACAGACTCACATAACGCTCTGCCTGAGTCTTTGCCGCCCTGGCAGCAAGCAAGTGTTTTTCCTGTGCTTCTATAGTCCGTACAGCAAGTTCCCGTTGCCCTTTAGCCGCCATCTGTGCTGCTTGATATTGCATCTTACCAGCTTGTTCTGCTGTAGCACCCATCAGTTTGTATCGTTCATTCAAGGATTGAATTCTTACTGCCAATCCGTTATAACCATCAGTAGTAAGCTTGGCTACAGCATTTTCAACAATTTGTCGATCTCTCGCAGCAGCAGCAACTCTATTATGAGCCTGCTGCATCGCATTTGCAGCCTGATTTGCCATCTGCATTTCTACTTGATACCGTTCCATGATGGTTGCCTGTCCAGATCGGTAAAAACCTAATGTTCTTTGAACGGCTCCACCTAGCAAACTTTGGGCTTGATAAGCTCCATTAGTATTCGCCGTCACTTGGTATATATCAGTTGCAATAGATCCAAACTTCCAAAGAGCAATGCCCCCAGCAATTAAAGGTATATTGTCAGCAACAAAGGCAAGCCCTGTTCCTAATGTTTTTACTGCCGGTACAGCAACATTACCAGCAACTTCTCCAACTTCCCCTATCCCTTTCGCAGCATTTACAACATGCTCACTAAAGGCAGCCATGCTACTCACAGCATCTGGATTGAGTTCAAAACTTTTTTGATCCAAAAATAAATCTGCGACCTTCGCCAAAGTTTCTTTATAGTAGTTATAAAGTTCTTCTGTTCCTGTCGCTGCACTGCGCGTATACCCTTCACTTATCTGATCCATTAAGCCAGCCATAGTCTTTGGTGTTTCAAGGCTTGAACGTTCAAAGCCTTTCATTCGTTTCATCAAGAAATCAAAAAGACCCTCACTGCTGGCTTTAGCAGCGGCAATATCAGCATCAGTCAACCCCAAAGCTACGGCCAACGTACTTGATTGCGGACGAATACCACCCTGCACCAAATCCCGAAGTTCCTGCACAATCTGGTTTCGTGGCAAACCTAAAGATTTAACTGCATTTACACCAACTGTTGTAAACTCCTTCAGCTGGTCAATATCCATACCAGCAGCAAGTCCTGGTCCCAGCAAAGCTCTAAACGCTTCAACTAGATCTTCACTTGTTGCTGCAGTTCGCAACGCCGCATCATTCAAGTCGCGAAGAATCCCCTGAGAAATACTCATTGCCTGGTTCCATTCCAACTGCTTGCCGTTAAGTTCAGTCATCGACTGTAATATACCGGCTATACCCAAGCTATTTGTTTCCATTCCTTTAGCGAATTCAAAAGGACGTTTAATGAGTTCTGCACTCATATCAGCCAAGCCGTACAAACCGGTTAGGGCAGTTACCAATCCCGCCGCCTGTCCAGCTGCAGATGCAAATGCCGGCCCCAATGCACGGCTCGAACTATCAATTCCATCAATAGATCTTTTGGCCCTATTGAGTCCGGGGCTCATAGCATCAACTAATGATATTTTTACTTTGGTTTCAGCTAACATCTTATTCGGCCCCTTTCTCCAGTGCAGCTTCGATTACTACTTTTTCAATTATCTGTAGCTTAGACAGAAGTAACCCCGACATCTCAATTCCATAAGTCTTGGTCAAAAAATCGACCTCTAACCAATCAAGTCCAATAGGATATATTCCTGCCATCGTTGATGCATACTTAATACAACGCTGTACAACACTCCATACATCCAAAACCTGCCTATTGCCAGGCAAAATATTTGGTGGAGCATACTGACATTCGTCACAGGGCAATTTTATTTTTCTGTATTCGTAGATTCTTCGGCAATCGCTGCAGTATTCTCCACGCTCCCGTTGCCAAGCGAGGATAGCTTTAAGTTTTTTATTTCATCCAAACGAATCTCTCCACTTAACCCAAGCGTTCTGTAAGCTACAGCAATTACCTCGCCGTACGTAAAGTCATCAATATTAACATCCGGATAAATATTTTTAAATATCCATTCCGCAACGATAGCATCACTTTCAGATCCTTCTAGGTCCTTCGTCAGCGGTGTAGTCTCTTTCTCAAATCGACGATGTTCCGACCATTTCATGCCTCGAACCTCTAACAATGTTTTTTTAGCCATTTTTCAACATCTCCTTATTCATAACTTGCTACTTTGTTTTGCATTGTAACCACGATAGCAGCATTCTCATCACTATCCTGATAATACGCACTGTATTGTAGTTCCTGCTTGATACCAGACGGACCATCGACCGCCGGAGAATTTCTGCTAAATTTAATCTCAGGAAGCAGCAAAGACATTTTCAGTTCTCCTACTTCGAGTGTCAGCTCCGCGCTGGTTTCCGTATTATTCTCGGCTAATTCAAGATAAGTATTATCGTTAAAGAAAGCCGTCATACTACCAGAAATATTGATAAGTCCCTCATTGACAGCTGTACGGTATCCTTTGCCGCCGAGCGCATAAGTATCGCCGTCCAAACCAAAATCAATATCCATTGCGAACGCTGTAACTGTAGCGGTTTTATTTCCACCGAGAATCAGATTAGCCATAAAATTATTAAGCCTGTTCATGACCGGTTCACTCGGGCTGGCACATATCGTTGCTGTGCTGATTTTTTCATCGCAGCCCATGATTGAGATAGTTGCAGTCAGCTCTCCATCGCCGCCTGCGGATATAGATATTTTTGATACCTTGCAGCCATTATATTTTGCGTAGGAATTGATTTTTGAAAAACCCTTTTCCAAAACTAATGACGGCTGGTCATCAGCTGGTTTAAATACATGCTTGAAAAATCCGTCCTTACCTTCTACCGCGGTAGTAACCGGTGCGCCCATGGCAGCCTTCCACCAATACCCAAATGCTGTAGCGTCCATTGGTACCGCTAAGTCACCGCTTACATCAATATTGCCCATAATAGGCTCCACTGGATCACGACGGCCACGAATAGTAGCAGGATCAGTTTTATTTTGACTCGCCGCTAAACCGCAGGTATTGAATGGCATTTGTACTGCCTTAGTTGCAAGATCTGCTGGATCCTTGCCAAATTCAGTTTCAAAACCCATTTTCAATGTCGTATATACACCAATAGCCTGGCGTGCATGCAGCTGTAAATTCAGTTTCAACAATGTCATAACCCCCTTTAAAACTCTTCTTCATAAGATGTGCTGAGCGTCTGCTCCATCGTCCACTCACATTCGATATCAGTAACCCAGTGAGTACCTGCAGAATCCAACGCACCCAACTGAATCACTTTAATACTTGCTACTGGCCGCATACCGTCTTTATAAGCGTCCAGTTCCTTCTGTATAAGAATGGCAAAGTCCGCCACCTCTTTGCTCCCAGCAAAGACCTTTACCCCAGCCTCTGTTTCAAACGGCTCCTGGTCATCGACAGAGATCCCAACACTGAGATTGCAGTGATAACTACACTCCAATTTTCCAATACCTTCTTCTTTCCAAAGCGCATAAAAGAAAATATACGGCGCATCTGCCTTTGTAGGTGAAAACTCTTCTGTCGCGTCACCAACAGCAATCAGCGGTTTTTTTTGATAACGTTCTTGGCAAAATGCCTGTAACTTCTCTGATTTACCTAAATGATTCGCCAGAACAACTGCGAGATCAGTTAAATTTTTTTGTAGCTTGCCCATCTATTAACCCCCAAAAACTTGATACTTGCGGCCCTTACCAGATGTTTTTCTAAAACTACCGCCGTTATCTAAAAATTCCTGAGCCTTAGCTGTCACATATGCTGGCAACTTCGGTTCCAGCTTATTCATGATCGGTTCAAAAAACGGTCTCGCTGGTACCTTTAAGTGAGTAGTATCACCGCGTAACGGATGCCCAGCTTTACCCCACCGCTTTCTAACCCAAGCCGTTACCGGGTAAGTAGCACCCTCTTCCTGAATACGCCCATACTTAGCAGATGCCGCTGACGTCCAGCCGACCTTCACAAGCCCGCCTGATACATACTGATATCCGATTGCATTTATTAACCGCCCATACCATCTTTGCGGTGCTCCTGGGCGAAGATCATTACGAACTCGCCAGGGAATACGTTTTGCCCAACTGGATTTAAAGTCCCCGCCACCTTTGCGCAGTTCGCTTTTGATCTCACGCTGTACAAAATAACCCATACTTTTACTGCAACCACGTACAAAATCAGGAGAATTTCGGATAAGCGACTGTAAATACTTAGATATACCGTTCTGGATGCTTATCTCAATCATCATCGCAAACCACTCCTTTCGGCTTTTGATGCCGATAGTGTAGTATTTCCAGCAAGACTGTCCTTAAGATACACAGCATTTACATTCCAACGTTGCCCGTTGTATATAATTGAGTCGCCTGGTTTAGGATTCGGAACATCGGCATCGCTAACAGTGAAATTGGCTTTATCGCTAACCTTAACGGCGCGATCCAACTCTTTGAAATACACTTCACTTCTATTGAATTCTTCACCAATTTCCACAATGGCCGGAATCTCGGTATCGTTATAAACGATTTTTTCTGCCAAAGGGCCCATAAAAAATGCCCTTTGCATAATCGCTTTAATCGCATTGTTCGCCATAAAAAACCCCCTTTTTTGCCCGTTTTAGGGTGTAAAAAAATAGGGGTAGGCAAAATCCACCCCTATTCAGTTTTTAAGTTTCTGCTATTCAGTACCTCCAGATGCTGCAGCTGCAGCTGCTACGTCAGCACCAGCGTTAATTTTCACATCAACAGTTGCGCCAGATGTGGCCGGAGCTGGCGACCAAGCAATACCCAGATAAGTATTACTACCTTGTGTAGCAGTAACCGTTCCGTCATCTTTCAGATAGACGCGCGCGCCCTGGTCAATAGCAGCGGCGTCAGTCTCGAACGAAAATACACCGCCTACCGTCAGCGCAATCAGCTGTCCAGTAATGCCAGCAGCTTCGGCTACGCCACAAATACTTCCGACCACAATAACGTCGCCCTCTGCCACGTCTGCCGTACATTTATAATCCAGCTTATCGCCCTTACGGCGGAAAAAAGCTTTTTCTTTTGCCATGATTTAATCCCCCTTATTTCCCTGTATTTTTTACAAAACCGCGGTAATCCAAAGCAGCGATACCGAAATCAAAGTACATCCGGAAAGAACGCGCCAAGGTATCAAACGAATCCTTAGATTCAAGAATCGGAGTTTTATTGCCATTCAGATAACTGATTTCAATACCTTCTACCTGATTTTTCGCAGCAGCAATATACCAAGCATTTGCATTGATATCATCCAAGGCAGTATCTACAACGATATCCAAGGAATTGCGGAATACGTTAGCCACGCCGGAATGAGCACCGGCAGGATCAGCCAAAGATCTTAACAGCTGTTCCGCTGTCGTTTCGTAAGTGGACGGAATGATCAGATATTTAGCGTTCAGATTCAGGCTATATTTCTTGCTGAAATCTTTTTGCTTTCGGAGCAACTGTCGTGCTGCGGATAAAGTTTCCGTACTTGGCACACCTGCTTTAGCAGCCAAATTACCATTGGCAGAACTGTAAGTAATGCCTGCGAGAGCAGTGTACGCCAAACGGTTGATCTTGCGTTTAAAAGCAGCAGCAAACCGATACGGGAATTTTGCCAAAATATCCAGGTCGTCATTGATAAACAACTGGCGGGTGTAGTTCCAGGCGATACCGTCGGTACCCAGCTGGACGGCAGTTTTTTCTTCTCCCAGTTTGGCACGAGTGAACTCACCGTTCTCCGGAATCAGTTCCGGCTCCTGAGCCCCACCAAGTTTATAACGATAGGCAACTTTGAAATCGCCCAAGTTACCTTCAACAGTCCACGCTTCAAAAGTAGTATCCACTTCTGCATAACCCTTACTCATTGAAAGCCTTACAGTAGCATTCAGCAGATCAGAATATGTACTGCTGGACATCGCCCGGACGAAAAGCTCGTCAGCGTTAAGCTGCAAAACGTCTTTTTCTCCAGCGCGCATCAGGAGGATATCGCGGGCAATATCGCGCTGGCTCATGCCCCGCATTTTCTCGGCACCGTCTGCCGGCTTAGCAATAGCAATCCCAGCACGCAAAGCCAATCCATCACGATATGCTGCACGCAGCTTATCTTCTTCGGCAGCCCCCATCTCAGGCTTAACAGATACTCTGGCAGCATTACGCGTACTAAGCACTTCAAGCAGCTCACGGTTAACTGTCTCAACGTTCGTCCCATCATTGATCCATTTACTGCGCTGCTCGCTTTCGATATCGAACTTATCACACAATGCGTTGATATCTGTACAGCGTTGGCGTTCCTTTCTTTGAGCAGCCGCACGGATCTCATCTTCATTCACAGGCGATGCTGCAGATGCAACTCCGGTCGGATTTGCATCTCTTTTTTCTTCAGTTGGTTTACCTTTTTCATCAGCAGACATTTTTTCTCCCCCTTTTAATTCTCCGGAGCTGCGCTCCGGCACAATATTATTTTCAAAATCGTCGGGAAACGGCACTGTACAGATCACGCCAACGGAAGCGTCAGCTGGTACCGTCACTATACTGGCTTCGAACACTTCCCACCGTGTTGCAATCCAAGCCGGACCTTCGATTCCGTCCTCAGACTTATGTCCTTTTTCGATAAGAGTCCATTCATTTACGCGATACCCCACGGACACTCCGCGAATAAAGCCGTCCTTGACGAGCCCCATGATTTTTTCTGCTTCTTCAGTCTGGGCAAACTGGATCTCAGCGTAAGCTCGACCGCTTTCTGTCCAGATACGGGTAGGTTTACCGACAACTGCGTCCCGCTTATGATTAAACAGGATCGGCATCACCCCGGCAGCAAAACGTTCAGTATTCATGGCCTCGTCATTGCAGCGCAAGATTTCTTTATCCCCCCACCAGTCAAGGCAAGGCGTTTCGCTGGCGAACGACATCTCCACAGTACGATTTTCTTCGTTAAACTGTCCCAGTGCCGCACTACGCCAACGAGGAATATTCATACGCTCATCACGCGACATATTACGGTAATGTTCGTCATTTAGTTTACTTGGCATTATTCTCTCCTTCCTGCTGTATACCAGCCGCTAATTTTTTTACTGCTTCATTAGCAGCCTGGTCAAGTTCCTCTTCCCAATCTTTACCCTTTTTGGCAAAAATTTCCTTGAGGTTCGTTTGACCGGTTTCTAGCATGAGTTTGTTTGCCAGGGCTTCTTTGTATGGATCAATCCACGGCAGTCCCTGGCCTATAAATTCATGCTTTAAATATTTGGATGTATTTTTGTAAAAGTCCCGCGGTACTTTATCCACCGGAATCCTACCAGATAAAATCGCAGACAGCACAACATCCTCAAACACGAAATCCAGGAAGTGGTCTATCAAGAACTGCTGCTCCTGTTCAAAAACCTTCCAGTCTTCTAGTAAATTTTGCCGGGCGCTGGAATAGTTGACCTGGCTAACATCACGGCTGACCATTTCATAAGACAGGCCATGTCCCGCAGAAATTTGCCGCAGCATAGCCAGATTATAGTCTGCGAGTTCGCTGCTCTGCCCGCTAGGAACTAGTGTTTTAACATCCTCGCCTGGCTTTAATTTATTGACCGAGCCGGGAACGATACGCTTACTTCCTGCAGCTTTGCCGCTATCACTGCCTGTCGCTACAAGAGAGTTTCCCACAGTCGGCGCAGCATCTTTAGCGGTGGTAATCCATACAGCTATTGCCGCATTTATTTTTTGCTTAAATGCCACCGCCTCAAAAAATTCGTCCAGGTCGTGAATTTTATCCAGTGTCCTGACCAGCGGCGTCATTTCCCGCACTTCACTTGGCCGGCTATGATCAGCCAAGAAATAAACTCGTTTCGCTTCGATACGTTCCGGTTCCAATTGCACGAAAGTTTCAAAGCTATTTTTTCGTAAGTAATACGACAGCGGCTTGCCGGCATCGCTCACCTCGATACCGCCGACTATAGCATTTCCCTGCGGTGATCGTAATGCAGCAGGTCCTTCCAGCTCGTCCACCTCTGCCAGCTGAATTTGATATGGAATCCGCATATCGTTATTGATAACTTTTATAGCCAAAATCCCGCCATCAACCAACCGCCGGCGCACTATCATTCTGAGGATTTCATTCAGTGAAAATTTACCTGATACGTCACAGTTACCCGGTCGGCTAAATTCGGACCAAAGTTCTTCAAGGAGATTATTCCAGTCCTGATCTTCTGTCCTGACCTGTAGGTTGAATCCCTTGCCAACGACATTGCGTTCAAAGGCATTCAAGATACTGTTGACGATCTCTGAATTCCGTTCCAGATGACGTGCTTTTCTCCTGGCCAGATCCCGGTTCGGCGAATTTAAAGCCTCAGCACTTCCATCTGTCGGATACCACCCGGCAGAATTCCGCCACGTTGGAACATTCTCATAAGCATCAGCGCCACGTAAGGCTATTCTATGCGCCTTCCGCTGGAAGGCCCATCGCGGAGAAAAGAACCCGATAAAGTTATCTATGCGCTCTGCAAAAGTAGGATTTCTCTGATTATTCGTCAACCTTCTATCTCCTTCCGTAGTATGTCAGCGGCGTTCCAAAATACTCGCTGCGACCGCTTGCATTAAATTCGGCTATCTGCTGCTCAAGCGCAGCACGCTCAGCTCTTAATTCACTTAAACTAGCCTGCTGTACCTTACCGTTTCTGGTTTGAATAACTTGCCCACCCTTCATAACGTTGGATATAGCAGCATCCACATCGGCCAGCCTTTGGTTCAAAGTTTCTATGTCCATATAATCCCCCTAAATTGTAAAACCCGGTTCTGGAATAGCTAATTCCTCATCTTCGGCAGCTGTATCAGCCGGTTCTTCGATAATGCGTTCCTGCAGCGCCCTCATATTGACTAGGTCAGCGACAGCGAAAGCATACACGCAGCAATCCCACCAGTGGTTCTGCTTGGCGCTGGTTTTTAGCTCCCATTTTTCCCGCCCTTTATCGTCTACTATTCGGTGCTCTGATGTTATGTGCTCTGCAAATTCCCTGCTGCAATCGGCATTTAACATCCATGAGCTGCGCCCTATCGGAGTACCGATCCGTGTGGCGATATCGTTTTTATACTGGTCGGTATTGACCAACCATAACTGCAGCGGCATTTTCCCTGGAGATCTCGGTTCGATATTAGTTGCTCGAAGATACGCGGCCATCTGGGTACTACTGCCTTTAACCGGAAACGCTACTCCTTGATGTTGCCAACAATAATCGTAAACTTCTTCAGTACGATAGCCTGCATCGATACCATAGATGCATACCCGGTATTGACTTCGGCCGTCTTCGCCTGGATAAAGCGTTGACATAACCGTATTGATGTCTTCCCACGTAGTTACCTTGCCGTAGCCTAAAACCTGACTTGTTACGCCTGGTCCCCATGCGTGGATTTCCCAATAAAAATGACCTTTCTGCACGTCCACGGCGCCGGTCAATAACTGCGCCCAGCTGGGAACGATGAACATTGGGCATTCGGTCTTATGCTGCAGCACGATATCCACATCCATAACAGCAGACTTGCTTTCCCACGGTTCGCCCAGCCAAGAATTAACAAAGTTCTTAAGCTGCAGCGGATCATCTTTTGAGCGAATGAATTCAGCTGCCATCTGCCCAAAAGTTACCCAGGGCGAATACAACGAGTTCAATCCATAGGCAATACTGCGCGGCTTTCCTTCTACCTCGTTAAGTGGTACCCATTTCCCCTGCACCAACATATCAGGCTTGTATTTATCAGTAATATGCTCATGACATTGAACGCACTCATAATGTGTATGTTCTTCTACATAGGTCGCTTCCTGCTTAGAATCAAACTTTACATGCTCCCATTTCAGCGGCTGCATCTCGCCGCAGAACGGACACGGCACCTGATATTCATACCGCACGTCCGCTGCTTCATACAGCTGATAGATCTGTCCCGTTTTTAACGTTGGCGTTGACCAGAAAAACAATTTTCTCCGGCCCGGCCAGTTCTTGGCACGTTCTTCCGCCAGCTTCAAAGGGCTGGCTTCTTTACCGGCGATCTTAACGTATTTATCGATTTCGTCCATAATAACCGTAGGCGATGACCACGAAGCCAAATCCATTGGCGACCTGGCACTGCCAAATTTACAAAAGCCGCCGGCAAATCGCAGCATTGTATCTTTACTGTCGCCGCGCTGATATTTGCCGTCGAAACACCGATTACTTTCAAGAACCTTCTGCAACCGATCAGCCGAAAACTCTTTCAGTGTTTCATCGTCTGGCAGAACATAAATAATACGTCCCGGTCTCTGATCGATTATCGACCCGACAATATTAATGCCGCACTCGGTACCGCCGACCTGAGTCGGTTTCAGAAAGATAATTTTTTCGACACCTTCGCGGTTAAAAGCATCCATGATATCTACCAAATATGGAACGATCTCATTTCGCCACGGCCCTGGCCGGCTGGTTTCTTCGCTGCTCATATAGCGATTTTTAGCCGCCCACTGACTCACTGTCATCGGCTCATCGGGCTTTATTTTTTGAAATACCCTTTTAAGAACCTCTTCTAGGGCGTCCACCTGTTTTTTTAGCAGGTCGTCTTGATGCCGGAGCGCAGAATCTTCCGCTATCAGCAACTTCTTTGAGCCCCTCTCTAACATAGGTATCAATCAACCCCCTAACCTGTGGCGCCAGTTCCGGATATTGACTGTAAATTTCAGTCATAACATGATCAGCGATCGCCATCATGCTGGTTCTGATACTACCAAACGCTTCCGTTAGACGCTCTTCAACCAACACAACAGAGATCAGCTCCCCGCTTTTTATCCTCAGTTCCTGCTCTGCTATAGCTGCTCTGGCCTGTTTCAGCCGAGTATCTGCAGCCAGTTTATCAGCTTCAGCTCCTGGACCACCCTGAATCCCAACAGCTCGCCCGCGCCAATTTACCAGCGCTGCAATATCCCACCAACCACGCTTTTCCTTCGGTGCGCCCTTCTTCTCCCAAGCACTAAGCGTCTTATCCGATATCTGCATAATTTCACAGACCTTTGAGGATTTTAACAGTAGGCGCTCATCTGGAGTTATTTCCAGCCAGTTTACCTGCGGAGCTTCATCGTCACTTTTATCAAATTTCGCCTGCAGCTCCAAGAATGCTTTAGCAGCCTTCGGATCACCACGAACATGCTTCTTTCGCTGCTTTGCTTTCGGCGCTCCAACAGGACCTTTTTCAATTACTGTTTCAGTAACTTCATAACCTGTCGCGTTCTTTTTGAGCGACTCCATAACCTCTTCAATTTTCGGATCCTGTGGTTTCGACATCGCATCACCTAAATTTTCTTCAAATCGAGAAAATTCGATTTTTGCAGAATTTTTGTTTTTTATAAAAGGACAGTCTATTCCCGCTTGTAGAGCGGTTTTTCATCCTTCTATATATAATTTTGAACCATTAACAAGGCCGATACAAGTACATCAACCCCCAAAAAGTCGCATAAGTGTCGCATCTTTGTGGGACAAAAACGTCACCAATATAAAAAGCACCCCAAAAAAGGGGTGCTTTTTATATTTTTTTCGCTTTTAATCCTGTCGCTGCTTCGAACCTATTCAAGATCACCGTACAATACACAGGGTCTATCTCCATCATATAGCATCGGCGGCCAGATTGTTCGGCCGCAATGAGTGTGCTTCCGCTGCCACCAAATAAATCAAGAACAATTCCACCTGCTTTACTACTATTAACAATAGCCTTAGCACATAGAGCAATCGGTTTCATAGTTGGATGCACATCATTGCGCAGAGGTTTGTCTACTCGCCATATAGTAGATATATTATTTAGATCCACCAATTCATAGCTCGGTACCTTAATTGCAATATCAGTAATTCCATTCAGTATGTGTATAACAAAGCCACTTTCAGATTTCTCCACAGTTATTGGTAGATCATCAATTACAGTCCCCTGCTTCCGTCCGCCGTAAAATTTATGGGCAGCTCCTGGTTTATGCCCATATAAAATTGGTTCATGCCGCCATTGATAATCATTTCGGCCAAGGGTAAATACGTTCTTCAGCCAAATTAAGCATTGCTTTAGACTTAATCCGCTTCCTGTAAATGCTCTTCGAAATTCATTACTCGCACTGTCAGCATGGCAAACATATATCCCCGCCCCAGGCTTCATGCTTTCAAAACAGCAATGCATAACTTTATCAAGGAAAATACCAAAACTTTGATTATCCATTTTGTCATTTTTTATCTTTAATTTTTCCTTAGTAGCGCCAGTATAATTTACATTGTACGGCGGATCTGTAAATACCATATCGGCCAATTTACCATCCATGAGCAACGTAACGTCTCTCAAATTGGTACTATCTCCACAAAATAACCGGTGAGATCCCAGCTCCCATATTTCACCATAACTTACTCTGCTATTATTCCTAGCTTCAGCAATAGCGCTTTCAATATCGATATTATCTTCGACGATTCCATCTTGACCTATTTCGGCAAGCAGTCCGTCTATTTCATTATCACGGCAGCCGAATAAAGAATAATCGAAGTCAGCATCCATCTCCGCCAATATATCTTTAAATGCTTCCTTATCAAATTCAGACAGCTCTGCTATTTTATTGTCAGCAACCATGTCCGCATATTCTGCGGCCTCATTCTCGTAATTCTGATAATCGACCGGTACCTTTTCCATACCAAGATATTGAGCTGCTGCTAAACGCCCATGCCCTACAATCACATATCCTGATCTTCTGCTAACTACGATCGGACGCCGAAACCCCTGATTTTCTATAATCTTACCTAAAATAATAATTTGCCGCTCCGGATGTTTATTCGGATTTTTAGGATGCGCAACTAATTTATCAGTATTAACCAATTCAGTATAGCTGCAACATATTTTTACATCAGCCATTTTTATTTACTCCTTCAGCCATTGCTCATAAATTTCTGTCGCAATATGTGCCATCATATTCGGTGGCACACTCATTCCGCAAACATACTGCACGTTCATGCCATCAAAATCATAATCCTGTGGGAACGTTTGGCAATTTATAAAATCACTACTGCTAAATCGCTTGCCGTCATACATCCGGAAAAACATCCCAGAGGAAATTATAGTGTTGCAAATTCGGTCATCTTGAACGATATAATCATTGAAGCTTATATTGTGGCCATAAAGCCTTTTATTTATATCGCCTAAACTGTGATCAGATGTCTGACGTTGCTTTAATAACCTACTCGTTTTTGTGCCATATTTGGTCGCTATGCCATCTTTGCTCCGCACCTCAGCAAAGTATACCTTTGGCCTATTAAAATTTAATACAAGCGGTTTATGGGCCTGATTAGTTGCAATAAAAAATACTCGTTCCCGTTTGCTCGGAACATCCATAAACGCAGCATCTAATTGAAACAGCTGCACACGATATCCTATTTTGTGAAATTCGGCAATTATTTCATTGACATAACCTTTCGCATTGCCCTTGACTATACCCATGACATTTTCAGCAATAACAATTTTAGGCTTCAGCTTTGCCACAGTTTCTAAAAATACAAAAAACAAGTCATCCAATCTCTGACGCTTCTGGCCTTCCCTAAATACTTTTTCCTTATTCCATGCCCGTTCTCGCAACCCAGCCATAGAAAACGTGCTGCACGGCGGAGAACCATCCAAAATGTCTAAAGAAAAAAGTTCTTCAGGAAGCTCCTTCAGTTTATTGAAATCGCGCAGGTCCATACAGTAATTAAACTTTGGTTGGTGATTTTTCACATACATTGCATTTATTTTAGGATCAATCTCAACATTTCCAATGACATCAAAACCAGCTCTTTTATATCCCATAGTAGAACCGCCACCGCAGGAAAAACAGCTAAAAACTTTGATATGTTTTTTATCCTGGACTATGTTTGCCAGATCCCATTTATAAGAAAACTCTGCCATGATCAAAATTTAAACCCGCACCTGGGGCAAGTATGTTCAAATTTCTCATCATCAAATTTACCAATGTCGATTTCCTGCGTATTATTTTGCTGTACTGCCCGTTCGACACGACCCATAATTTTATCAATGTCATCCTGCGCCATGCCGAAAAGTTCTTCGTCAAAATCATCCAAGTCCTGAAGCATATCCGATAAAACACTGTTATCGAATTCCGCAAACTCGGCCACTTTATTATCAGCAACCATATCAGCCCATTCCTTGGCTTCGCTTTCATAGTCCTGGTAATCTACCGGCACGGTTTCCATTTCTAAATATTTCGCTGCCAGCAGCCGGCCATGGCCGACCGTAACGAACCCCGATCTATTGCTTATCACAATCGGCCGTCTGAATCCCTGTGATTTTATCAACTTGGCCAATATCTCAATTTGTTTCTCCGGATGCCGATTCGGGTTCTTAGGATTTTCAATAAGTTCATACGGATCCACGAGCTTATCATAAGAACACATAATTTTTATATCTGACATGTTTATCACCTCAAGACTATGGTAATAAAAAAATAACCGATGTAATCAATCAAGATTACATCGGTTAATCATAATTTTTAATTATTTTATCTGCTATAAAGTATTTTAGCCAATAGTTTACCAAACTTTGTAAATTCGTATGCTTTATGTAAAGGGTCGCTCTCGTTTCTAAAAAATGACGTCGTATCTAATTTTGTTAATAATCCTTTTGCGATTAACCTATTGTATATAGGATCTTGTTCCTGAGTGTCTAATCTATTCTCGACCTCAAAAAAAGGATCATCAAACCTCCAACTTTCTCTTGGATCTCTGTCTTCCTCACTTGCCCACTCTAGCTCTATAAGTTTTTCATATAATCCACAAAAAAACATTTCCTCTCGAAAGCTCAAGTCACTTACGATATCGACTAATATTTCAGCATCATCTTCATCGATAATGTTGCTAGTAAAACAAGTGATTATTATTGCTACAATTTCTTCAATCTGTTCTTTTCTATTAAATCTAGCCGCACGTTGAAAGGAATATTTTAAAAACACTTCACCTCTTTCACTAGCAGCACCTGTTATAAATATTCCTTCTTTTTCTTCTAAGTTTTTTACTTTATCATTTAATACTGTAACTAAATCTGACAAATTATTCATCTCAATTGCTGAATACACTTGATATATCATATTTGTTAACGGATTCAATGTACTTATAGCCGCACCTGTTATTTTTGTGCCTATTAAGATTTTTTCAATAAAACTTTTTTCTTCACTCACAAAATCACCTCTTACAAATATTATACTCCATAAAACTCCATAAAAAAAATAGGAGCAAAAATGTGCTCCTATAAATCAGTTCCCAACTTACGACCAAGAATCAAGCATATATTATTTAAACGCCGGTAATACTGTGACCGGCTAAGGTTCATTGCTGCGGCAATCTGGTTATCAGTCATACGCGGCCGTGGTGCCCAAAACTTTAACTGCAGCAACTTCTCGTCCTCTTCCGAAATCTCTCTCCGAAGTGAATCAATTGCTCCGACAATTTCCTGCAGCATAGCGATCCTGGTTTCAATGTAAGCTGCTTTTTTACTACCGCAGTCAGCTCGATAAGCCGGATACTGCAGCATTTCCATTCTATCCCGGAGCCGCAGCAGCTCATTAACGGATTGCCGGTAGTCGCGCAGTTCCGCACATAAATATTTTCTTGTTTCTTTTCGCACGACTACCGTCCTCCGTTTTCTATGTGCTGGCTTCACCGTTTTTAAATGATTTTGATCCTTACCTCTACTCTCGGAACTTCAGCATACCATTTGTGAATTCTAGCATCTACAATCTGTTTATCATCCTTGTAAGCGACGCCGCTAAGAGCATCAGTTAGGCATTTGAAAATATTATCAGGATCAGGTTTCTTTGCTGGGCGTTCAATCCCCTCAATAGCCGCCTGCTTAAATTTTTTTGACTTACTTGATGGAATACTTGCATAAGCCGTAATGGTGACCGTCAACGGCAATTCTGTGTATTTCCAGCCTTGTTTATCAATCTCTTTTTGCGCTATCATCCTGACGAATGCTTTATAATTTCTGCTTTTGACTGGATCATACGCTTTTACAAACCCGCCAGCTGTGCTAAATCGTGGGCGGCCTTGCGCACAAGGCTCGCCTGGTATCATTATCGTTAATTCAGCCATCATTTTTCTTTACCGCCTACTGGTGCAAAAAGTTCATGCGTGCCATTTTTTAGTGCCAATTCTTCTTCGGATATTTCGTAACCCAATTTTTCTAAAAACTCATATATCAAATCAAGTTGTTTATTACAACGATACTGCTCATTCCAGTCGTAATAGTTTTCGTATTCGCTGTCCAACATAAGCCATGTAACATTCAGAAAACTTTTTTCTGGTTCTGCAGCAATCTTATTTTTTATAAAAGCGGCCATTATATCATCTTCCTTTGCCGCATCTTTGATGATGGGATTCTCACCAATAAAATCAGTATAGTCTTCGATGTCAGGTGGACAGGAATGGAACGACCAGATCATAGGAGACATATTATACTCAATGATGGTGGTTAGTTTCTTTTTAGCAACCGCATTGGAAATTTCTTTTACAAAATTACCCCTAAGTTGATACGCCCGTTTTGTTATGGCTTTTAGTGCCTTGTTGCGTCTAGCTCTTTCAGCTCTTTCAGTATTTAATCCTTTATCATTTTGAGAAACATCATTTTGCTTTGTATATAACACAACATCGCCATTTGCAACTTTATAAAAATACTCTACAGATTCGGCATCATCTCGCTTTTCTACAGTAAAATTTTTCTGCCTAAGTTCATATTCATAATAACCACGAATGTATTGCAAACCATCTGTATCATCAACTGGTTTTGCAAATTTTGCCAGTTCAGCAATTAGAACTTCTCTATTTTTATTTGCTTGTTCTTTATCAATGGCACTCTGCAATTTCCATTTAAAATTAGCTGTACCAATCGCTTCGAGCACACTGTTTTTCAGATCAACATCCTCTATTTTCTCCAACTCAATGTAATCGCTTAAGGTTGCCCCACGCTCAACTGATTGCCGAAACTTTTCTTTATCTAGATCCAAAAGTTTTACTCTACGCCGAACGGTAGTCGTTGAAAGCCCGGTCTTTTCTGAAATATCTCCTACACTCTCACCAAGATCCAGCATCATCTGAAATCCTTCAGCCTGCTCATACAAAGTTAAATCATTACGCTGCATATTTTCCAGAAGCATTGTCGCAATTTGTTCGCTATAGCTCATATCCGATATAACGCACGGCACTTCTTTCAAACCAGCAAGTTTAGCAGCAGCAAGGCGCCGATGACCAATAACAGCAATATAACCCATTTCTTCTTGTTTGACCGGATCATCCGCTCCTGATTTGGTAATGTCGGAGAACCAGGGCACAACAGTTAAGTTCTGCAGTATCCCAGTTTTTCTTATACTTTCTGCGAGCTCGCTGAGGTCTCCAAGCTCTTTTCGAGGATTATTGTAATGCGGATGGATTTTTGAAACATCTATGTTTTTAATCACAATTCATTCTCCTTTCGCTATAACTATTTACTCATACATTGCCGCTCCTTAAGTGCGGCATTTTCTCGCTTTAATCGGGCCTTTTCACCACCGAGCTGGCTATTTTTCCGACGCAGCTGTTTGATTTCCGTCAAAGCCTGCAGAAGTACTGACTTTAATACCGGTATATATTGATCCTCCGGCTCATCTTTAATCATTGCCATCATGGCTTTTATATCCAAGGATTTCACATTTAACCACTCCAAACTTATATTAAAAGGCCGCCCCTGCGGGCTAATCACCTCCGCAGGGCATACTTCCCAAATGTGATACATTGCTTGTATATAGCACGCCGAGACAGTAGCGAGCGGCCTATTTAACTTATTTGTTACCACAATCTAGTAAAAACCGGCGTTCTTTCGCTATTTCATATAGCGTATTACCATTTCGGTCCATTATGTAAGGCATGAAAACTTCGTCCATGTTTGCAAGACCAAGCTGTATAAGTGCCATTTGCGCATCAACCCAATCTTTCAAACATTTCCATGCGGTACGTTCGGCCTGTTCTAGATCTGCTTTAATTCTTGGATTTTTCTTTTTTTGTTGTTTTAAAATTTCATATGCAGCCGAAACACGAACAGGCAGCGAAATAGGAACCTCACCAATGGCCGTATCAACTAAAAACTTAATGGCCGTAATCTTTCCGTCGGAAATATCTTTTTGGATCGACTTCGCTCCGTTCAAAATCAATAGACCTTCTATTTCGGCCGCTGTTTTTATCGGATTTTGTGTCGACGTATAGTTTTTTATTGGCATTCAATCACCTCTCTCTGTTTTTCTTTGCTCGCCAAATATCCACAAAATGATCTCGAGTGTCCTCGTTGTATTTTCGCCGACCTGCATTTATCTTTTCTGCTTCAGCTTTGAAGCTTTTATACTTCTTGCAGCTATCCCAGCAAGCAGCGTGCCGATCAGCACACCCCTTGCATGGACTTAAAGGTATCGTCATGCCTTCCACTCCTTGTATCTATCTACGCAGCAGCACTCCACCATGTTCCCGTCAGGACCCTCAACAAAACCTTCTCCGTGACACGCAGGACAATTCCGTCGGTACTTTGGCACAAAGGTTTTAAAATAGCCGCCAGCAAAAACATGTGGAGTTTTCATGAACTGCTCTTCAGTCTTACTCTCGGCTACTATTCGTCCATACTTCACTGCCGCGGCAATCAAGTCAGCCTGATCGCCGCCATACTCAAGAAACTTTCGCAGCGCATCCTTCGCCATAGGTACACTGATCCCGCGTTTTCGTGGATATACCGTTTTGAACACATCCCAAAAACAATCTACTTCTTCAGCTACTGGCATAACGCTAACCCCCGCTTCTTTTTTGGGGATTAAATTATTATCAAAATCCAATCCGTCAACCGATCCATCGTCAGAGTTATCCACAGGGGTAGTATCTACTTCTAACGTAGTATTTACTTTACTATTCTTTACTTTACTTTCCTTTACTTTACTTTGTCGCATTTCTGTTGCAGAAATAGGCATTTCTGGTGCGGAAATATTTGTTTTCGTTGCAGAAACCATTTTCGAGATCGGTTTTTCAGGTTTCGGCACCCCTCTTTTTTTGAAAACGTCAGCAAGTCGATCAGTAAAATTCTGGCACCAGATAATTTTATCCACAGCCCAGAGGTCTTTATCAATAGCACCCAATCGCCCTAAGAAATTTAACATATCTGTCACCTTATCTTCGTCGATCATGACCTCTGTGCACAAATATATCCAGGTCGCTTCATCGCTGCAATCCATATACAAGCCGTCTCGTTCACCAAGCAATTCCAGCAATATAAACCAAAAGGCATAGCCATCATTGCCGAAGCGTGAGCGTAATGCTTTTACAGTTTGCTTTTTTTGAGCGCCAACATCGTGGCTATAGTAATCGACGCCTATTTTTTTCGCCCGTGCCATGATGATCTATGCCTCCGTAATCAAAATTTTTTCGCTTCGATATTTTCGCCGCTGCGATCTTCTCCAAAAGGTAATGTTCCCTGCCGGTTCTTCATCGACAACCAGTCACCAGCTTCAATAAGGTTCGGCAATATCGATTCTGGCTTATCCCAACCATATTTAAGGTTACTGATAACCTCAGTAAAACCTTGTACATCATAATTTCTTAAACTGCCATCAGGGCTGATTTTACGCATTTCGTTATATAAATGCACTAAACAATGTTCGAAGCTCTGCTGGTATTTATCAATATTCCCCTCATAGATCCTGATGACATGAGTAAAATTACGCTTTGACATCTGGTTTATAATTTCTTGCCATTGCTGCGATAATACTCCGATATCCATAAATACTGGTTTTTTGCACGATGTTTTTTTACCTTCTTCGATTTTCACAAACAAAATAGCTGAAGGATTACAGCCCTGCAATTCTTTGAATTTCTCCCATAATGCCTTAGCCAACGGGGTATAAATATTATTTACAATTTTGTACTTCCCTCCGAATTCAGGTAAAACAACTACATCTTCAGGATGCTGATCTGAAAATTCTTTTTTTACACTGGAAAAATCACCTTTCAGTGGTTCGTCCTCGCAGATTTCTTCACTGGACAAAAATTCTTCCTGCTCCTGACGAGCAGATTCACGATTTTTATTAAATTGAGCAATACTTTGTACAGTAGTCATTGTTCCCACTCCTTACGCTTCACAAATTTTTACTGGTTTTCCAGTTACAGACTGGATCTCTTTTTTAAACCGTTCCTGATCTCCGTTAACGCTTGATATATGCATTAGATAAATAACCTTGACTCGAGACAAGTCCTGATCCCTCAAATACGATTTCAAATTATGCAGGCTAAAATGGCTTGTTAATAACCGCTTGGCCTGCGATTGAGTAACCCTACCGCTCAAAAGATTTTTATCGAGAATATCGAGCGCATAATTGCACTCGACCATAATTTGAGTTAAATTTAAAAATTTATACGGCAAAAAGAAAGTGTCCGTCGCAAAAAGCAGCCTATCTTCGCCATCCTCAATAACAAATCCCAGCGGCTCCGCTGCATCATGTTGTGTCCTGAAAGGCTGAATTCGCCATTTGCCGATGTTTTTTATCGTATCAGGGCGAACTACCTCAGCATATTTTGCGGCATCGCCAAGGGCCGCTTTCGTCCCTTCCGACATATAAACCGCAACTCCGTTATCAATCAGCTGCATAACACTTTTGGCGTGATCTCCATGTTCGTGAGAAACCAGCACAACATCCAATCGCCCCAGCTGGTGTTCGGTTTTCTTTCTGATATCGCTAAGTTTTATCCCCGCTTCTATAAGCAGCTGACTGCTACCGCTAATTAAGCGGTAGCAGTTTCCGTTTGAGCTGCTGTTAAAAACTTCTACTTCAATCATCAGAACGAAGGGGTACGCTTTTCGATTTTAGGTGCTGGGGCAGGAACTGCTGCTTCGAAAATTGGCTGAGATACAACAGCTGCTGGTGCCGGCATATCAACTACAGTCACTGGGGTTTCCGCAATAAGTTTTTCGGTCTCGGCAGCCTGTTCTTCTAGTCCGAAAGAACCGTCACGCAAGGGCTGAATGTCTATCGTATCTTCGATTTCTTCCTGCGTCATCAAACCAAGAGATATTTCAGGCGCGGTGGTATTAATCAAAAATGCTGCCGATCTATATCGCATCATCAGCTCTGGCATTGTTTTCCACTTGGATCCATTTTTGCTGTACCAACCTTCGTCTTTAGACATTTTTATCGTAACAAGCGGCCCAACAACATCTTGCCCAGTAGCTACTTCGCTGGCATATGCTTCACAGCCCCAGTTGTCAGTACCCCGCTCGCCGACAAAGCGATATTTAATGCTGGTATATCTTCCGCAGTTGTTAAAACAGCCAATTAGAAATTTACTGCTGAAGCTTGGTTTTCCATACACGATATACATATTTTGCATTAGAGCCAGCGGATCAGCATGCATACGTTGAGCCATGTTCAAAGCAATAAGTACGTTGGCGGCCTTTTTCTTAAAGGTGTCGGGAATGATGTCAGCATTTGCCAGTAGTTGAGCAGTAGGAGCTAAGGACACAAGCCCTCTCACGCTTTCACCTAAAAGCGTTATATCAATATTGTTTTCAGTCATAATTTCTTTAGTTGTTTCAGCCATTTTCTATACCTTCTTTCTGTACTCTAATATTTTTATCTTCGCCGCTTACGATTAGATTAATAACCTGCTCCGGACATTCCGGCAGCTGCACAATGCTTTCGCGATTATCAACGAAAATCGGATTACTAACTTTGCGGGCCGAGCTGATCGCATTAATAACATCGATACCGGCAATAATTTTTTCCGCAGTAGACAAATTGCGATACGGAACACCATTCATCATCAACTCGCAGGTTTCCTTGATATCATCGGTCGATAATGTTTTTGTGAAAAGCCTGAAGCTGACAAACTTAAACATTCCGTTTGTATGTGCAGTACCTAATTCCGCAGCAATAGTGCTCCACAACTTAACCAACGATTTTTTACGCTGCAGATCATCGACAAGATGACGAGCTGTATCACGCTCTGCCGTCAATCTTGCAATCCGCTCACGAACTTCGGATTCGGTTTTGATCTTGGCCAAAGTTTCGTTTGCAGCAGACAATGCTTTCTGATAAGGCTCTAACTTGTCATCGATAATCCGGAGCTGTACCTTTACGTCAAGCTGGAGTTCTTCCAATTTTCGTTTATTCATATCAACTCGATCACGAACATTCAAGAATCCTTCCATTGCTTCAAGCGGCCTGGCTTTGCTTACTGCAGCTGCCATTGCATCTATAATTTCCCGTTTTAAAGCTGGAGCTTCAACCTCTAAGCCAGAATACTTATTGATTTCAATTAACAGCTTCCGGTTTTCTTCAACCAGTTTTCTTTTTTCCTCGCTCAGTTTCTGCCCTTCTGCATCAATATCACCTAAACTTTGACTTTTACGCATGTTGAACTCTTCCAGCATTTTACCTGTCATTCCAGCATCATATGGACGATGGCAACACGGACATTCTGTCTCGTCAAAAATTTCTTCATCGATTTCAGCCCATTGCTTCCGTAGCCCTTCAAGAGTTGTATCAATATTTTTAATACGATCTTCACTGATACGATACTGCTGCCGCAGAGGTCGTACACGTTCGGCCGCATTTACGACGTCACTGTCCAGAATGGCCATTTTTTCTAAATACGGCTTTTTGACCTCAGCAATCAATTCCCGATGTTTGGCTTTAATTTCTTCCATCTTTGCTTCAAGAGCTGAATTTTGATCGGTAATATTTTTTACTGCAGTACCACTGACAATAGCTGCACGTTCTTCTAATAGTTCGTCAACAGGCTTCTGTGCCAATAAAATACGTTCCCTGGCCTGTTCTTCCAACACCTTAATATCATCAACTCCGGTTAATGCTTTACTGGCTTCATCGATCCTAATCTTGGCTTCATTGATAGTTTTAATATGCATGTCCAGGTCCTTTTGGACGATGTTAGCAAAATCTGTAAGACCATGTTTCTCTACCGCCGTTCGGATCTCTTCAAGCTCCGGCTTTTCTGCAATAATATCGGTAGCCGTAACTTCACCGCCCAACGCCATGATTTCTTCCCGCTGCTCCTTCCAATGCAAACCTGGAAAATAGGCTGGATCACTCGTCAAGCGCAGCAAGTCTAAATTCACATATTCCTGTACCCAAGTGTCAAACTGCCCTGCCTTTTTTGGCGCACCATCAATAAAATACAAGGTTGTGTTCCCGCGCAATTTCTTCGGCGCCGTTCCCGTCGAGGTCGACCAATCCTCTCGCAATACTCGCGTCAAAGTATATTCCACTCCTAAAATATCAAGAACAGCTTCAACTGTTACATCAACGTCATGAACAGGTTGTCCCTTTTCGTCAAAAGGTCTGAAATCAACATCTTGGCGACCATAGCTATCCTTACCAGTCAGAAGCCAGAAAAAAGCGTCTTTGATCGATGTTTTTCCGGTACCATTGGCACCGAAAATATTAGTCACCGTTTCTGAAAAATCAATCATAAACTCACGATGACCCTTGAAATTGGTCAGTTTAAGCCTTTTGATTTTCATACGTTAACCACCTTCTTTAAATAAATTCCTTCGTTAGTAACATTAAAAACTAAAGCATCACCAATGCTAACATTATCTCTATGACGATCTATTAAATACCAGCGATCAAAGCGTCTATTCTTAATCTTGATTGGACGGTCGAATGTTACCTCATCGCCGCTTCCATAATTTTTGATATTTTTAACTTTAACAGTCAGTCGTTTTTCTGCCATAGCACTTGCCCCCTTTGCCTATATTCAATCATCGGTAACATCAAATGCTCTCCACTACCTACCGGCATCCCTTTTGATATGCCACTATCCTTGTTTTCTTCTTGCAGGATCTGAATATACTCACGCAGATCCATTTCTTCCGGAGCAAATTTTTTTGCAATATCCCACAACGTATCATTACGTTGTACGGTATACGGAACATAGGTTGTGATCACCGGTACCGAGCTGAAGAAAAACCACAGCAAGCAAAGCTCAATGATGAAAGCTGCAGTAATACATGCTATAATAGGGGCGTAAGAGGGTTCGCATACTTTTCTTACGTTTTGCCCTGGTTGACTGTTCCCGCAGCCGCCAGGGCTTTTTCCATTTTTAGCAGCACTCATCATTCTCTACCACCTTTAACCATTTATGTCGCTTGGCCGCTTTAACGAGATTTTTTTCTGCCTTTTCCTGACTCTCCGACCAAATACCCTCTGGTCCGCGATACCTTAACCGTTTTTCTTTTCCACCAATCTTTTGATAAAAAATATTCCATTCATTATCAAAAAAATTATGCTCAACAAAATATATCCTCTCACCGTCTGTATATCTCATATTTGAGCACCCCCAAAAACATTACGCATAATAAATTGCATCAAACGTTTACGTTGGGCCATTGGATCCAAAACACACTTGGCATCCATACTGTACCAAATTTGTTGCAATTGACTTAATTTCAAATTTTTAGCAGGCTTCCTGCGATGAATACGATTAGCACCTTTGTTTTTCAAAATAATCACCTCGTTTTATAGTTTCTAAGCATCTTGGATCCGTAACAGCTCCTGTCGTCTCTGCAGACAATCACTGTTTTCTTCTGACTTTCGTCCCATATTTTGACGAAATTTTTCCCTGTCAGATCTCGGCCGCAAATCGAGCACTTTCGTTTTTTGCTCACTATTATCAACCTCCACAACGTCATCAAATAAATGATTCTCAAACGCATATCTCACTGCAATTCTGGCCAGTACGCGGAAAGCATAATCGGTTCGTAAAGCTTCAGGATTTACTACTTCTAACGTTCTTTGTACTGCCATCGGTATCACTCCCTTCCGGAGCCGGAATTTTGGCTTCTTCTTGGGCGGTAAGAAGGGTATCATCAAATAGTTTTTTTGCACTACGTATATTTAGCCCAGTGATTGCTGAGCGTGCGAGATTGATACGTTCATGCATATTCAATTCTTTAGGTTTAGCTGGAACCGATTGAGCTTCTGTTTCACATTTGAGCGGCTCTATCCCCCTTGATACCAGCTCCACGCCAAGAAGTTTGTATGTGTTTAGACCTTCTGCTTCGAAAGATATAACATCATTCTGACGAATATCGAGAGCCTTGATTTCATCCAGAGAAAGATAATGGCATAATTTAAATGGATGCCCATCATTATCGGCAGGTGGATGGAATATCATCAACGCACCGCGATCTTCTGGAATAATAATCCCTACTTTTCTTTTGATAATTTTTGACATAATTAAGTCCTCGCTTTCTGTTTTTTCCCCATATGCTATAATTTACTTACCGACACTACCAATGCCGGTAATCATTAAGCAAAGGAGATGAATATTATGACTGAACAAATCAAAGAATGTTTTTTCTGTAAAACCCAAAACACAGTTTCAGAAGGTGTTCTCAACTGTAAAAAATGCGGCCGCGAACTTTTTAATTATTGTGACAACCCAAACTGTCAAAAATATAGTAAAACTATTCCCGATGATAGTCTGATGTGTCCATACTGCGGAACGTACTCCCATTTTTCAAATAAATCTTATTTCCGCAACCTAAAATGTGTAGTTTGCAGTCACGAAGAAACAACTAACTTAGATGCAGAATTTTGTGCTAAATGCGGTAGTTTATTACAAAATAAATGCACCAACAGTAATTGTGTTATGAATAACGGATTTGAAGCAGAATTAGGCCCTCACGATAAATACTGTTCAGAATGTGGTGAAGAAACATTATTTTTCAAAAAAGGCTATTTCACAAAAGACAAATAATCTATAAGTCCCCCACAATAAGCACATTTACTTGGGGGATCATTAATATCCTTAATTCTTTCGTGAACAATCATTTTGCAATGAGGACAAAGCATTTCAATACTTGCGTAACTGCCAACGCTACGGCCTGAAAGATTAGCCTCATTGAGCAGCGATGCCGCTAATCCTAAAATAATAGTTGCTTCGTCATAAGGAAGGCTGGTAATACTTTGTAAAGTATTATCTAAAGCCTTCCTTCTTTTTACGCTGTTTTCTAGCCATTTATCCATAAGCGGCAACGAGTTGCCTAACGGTTTTTTTAACATCTTCGCACCTCGCTCTTTCTTCTTGCGTTTACGCAAGTTATTGTCCAAAAAAAATAATGTCTGCTGTATTAAGATCTAAATTAAGTACATTTTTGCTTATCTGAATTTCTGCACGAGTAAAATCGCTTTCACCGTTTAATTTACGGTAAAGAGTGGTATAGTTGATTCCCAGCTCATTTGCAAATGCCTCTAATGTCATACCATTCTCTTTGATCTTATCAACTAATAAGTCTTTGTTTAACATATCCTCGCCCCCTTTCTTTTCTTGCATTTACGCAAGTAAATGATAACACGCTTAAATTTTATTGTCAATGCGTTTTCGCAATATTTTCAAAAACCATCTTGCGTTTTTGCAATATTGATGTTAATATTTATTTAAAGAGGTGGAAACAATGACTATTTCGGACATTAAAGAAATTATCAAAAACAGGCGAATTGAATTAGGATTAACGCTTAAAGAAGTTGCAACAGCTGTTGGTGTAAGCGAAGGTACAGTTTCACGTTGGGAATCAGGCAATATTACCAATATGAAACGAAATAAAATTGCAGCCTTAGCTAAAACATTGCAAATTCCACCTACTACTATCATGGGATGGGAAGATGATACTCAAAAACATCAAGAATATTATTTGAATCCAGAAACGGCAAAACTGGCTCAAGAAATTCACGATGATCCTGAGCTAAGGATACTCATGGACGCGTCTCGTGATCTTGAACCAGAAGATATCAAATTTGTCGTTGATCTTGTAAAAAAACTCAAACTAAAGGAACGTGGAGACCATGCTGACTGAGAAAGTCCTATTATACCCTCTTCCCCATAAAATCAAGGGCTTTATCTGCGCCGATGTGGAAGGCGAAGAAGTGTTTATTTTGAACTCACGACTGACTAACGAAAGTAACCGCGATACCATGCTTCACGAAATATGTCACAAACAGCATAACGATGTTTATCGCTGTTGCTGCGTTAATAAAGTAGAATACCAACGACACCAAAGGGGATGAATTAACTGGATACTAAAGAAATTGCAAAAGACACATTAGACAGAACAATTAATTTCGTCAATAATTGCGATTCAAAAGCTTCTGTAGCATTAGGGTTCATTGGAATTTTATTAACTATTATTTTCACTAACGAAACTATTAGCCATATTATTATATTTGCTAAATTTTTATTAAATTCTACCTTATGTTGGGATACCTTTCTTCTGATCATTGGTATAATTTCTATTCTTTTTATTTTAGTTGGAATTCTTTATTTAATTTTATCTATTTTCCCTACGGTAAATTGTGACAATTATTTTAAAAAACATGTAAATCTTGAACCTAATTCATTATTGTTTTTTGGTACAATTGCCAATAATGATTTTGATGCATTCAAAACCCGGTTTGATTCAGTTGACAAAGATACCCTTTTAAATGATTTACTATCACAGATATACCTTAATAGTTGTATATGTGAAATAAAATTTAAAAGGTATAAAAAGGGGTTTTTTTTCTCGGTTCTTGGAGTATTTATCTTTATTCTTTTAGCTTTAATAGCTTGCTTTAAGGCATAAATTAAAAGGAGATGAAAGAATGTCAGATTACGATTACAAAGAAGGTAAAAGAAGAATCCTGGAAATATTAAATAACAAACTTACAGTAAATGAACAAAATTCAATCCCCCAAGAAACACAATTCACTTTTGACAATGCATATTACGGTTGGGTTACTGCAATATTTGTAGATATACGAAATTCAACAAAACTGTTTAGTGAAGGCGACAAAGAAAAAGTTTCTAAAATTATACGTAGTTTCACCTCTGAAATTATTGAGATTTTAAGAAAAGATGAAAATTTACGAGAAATAGGAATCCGCGGTGACTGTGTATATGCCATATATACCACGCCTTTCCAATTAAATATATACTCTTGCTACCAAAAAACATTTACCATAAATACATATTTATATATGCTAAATGCATTATTAGCTACAAAAAATTACCCCCAAATAAAAGTAGGAATCGGTATGGCATCTGACCAAGAACTAGTGGTCAAAGCAGGAAGAAAAACTACCGCGATAAATAATTTAGTCTGGATTGGCAAAGCTGTCACCAAAGCAGCAAAATTATCTTCAATCGCTAATAAAGAGATATTAGAACCAATTTGTTACTCAGATTTAAGTTATAATAACATCATTGAGATTCTAGCCAAAAGACTTCCTGATGAAAACGTCCGCAGCTGGTTTAATAAACATTCTTCTTTGCATTTAGAAACTTATTACTCAACCAGAGTCATTCATCCTGAATTTTATGAATGGATAACCAATGGAATGAAAGACTAAATAAAAAATGACCGCCGGCGCGCCAACGCCGAACGGTCGTGTAATTTGCCAACCTCACAAGTTAAGGCCCATTACGTTATTATTATATCATAACGTAAATGGCCTTGCTATCCCCTGCCTATTTTCAGGAGATACAAGGTCAAATTTTTTACCTTTTTTGCCTATTTTTGTCAAATAAAATCACACCAAGAGGAGAGAAACCATGGAGAGAGCCGTTATTTATGCCCGTTATTCAAGTGATCAACAACGCGAGGAAAGTATCGATGCCCAGGTACGGGCCTGTCGTGAATATTGCCAACGTAAAGGATACCTGGTCACAAAAATCTATGCCGATGAAGCCAAGAGCGGTAAAAGTATTGCCAAAAGAGAGCAGTATAAAAAAATGCTTTCTGATTCTCAAAAGAATCTTTTTGATGTTGTCGTTTTTCACAAAATAGATCGTAATTCCCGTAACGAGCTTGATTATTATTTAACGAAAAATCAACTCATATCTTCCGGGATCAAATACGAATACGCTGCACAAAACATTGACACATCACCAGCTGGCCAAATGGTTGAGGGTATACTTGTTGCTGTAGCGGCAAATTATTCCCGCAATCTCGCCGAAGAAACAAAAAAAGGGCTTAAAGAGAATGCTCTAAAAGCCTTATTCAATGGCGGACGGCCTCCTTTAGGCTTTGAAATCAACCAAGAGAATAAATATATAATAAATGATTATGAAGCTGGTGCTATCAGGATCATTTTTGATTTATACCTCAAAGGCAAAGGTTATCATTATATCATAAGTCAACTTAATTCATTGGGATACAAGACCCGTGAAGGGCGTAAATTCGGTAAAAATAGCCTTTATGATATCTTACGCAACCCCAAATACTGTGGAACATACACTTTCAACAAAGTAAACAAAGACCCTTCTGGGAAAAGAAACAGCCATAAAATCAGTGAAAATACTATTATTGTCGAAGATGCAATCCCTGCTATAATTAGCAAAGAAGATTTTAGAAAGGTGCAGGAAAAAATGAATCAAAACCGTTACCGAAGTGCTGCTTATAAATCCAAAGAAACATACCTTTTAACAGGCAAAGTATTCTGCGGAATCTGCGGAGCTGCTATGAATGGTCATCGAGCAAGCTCAAACGGGAAAAAATATGTTTACTATACTTGTTCAGGCCGTGATCGCCTAGGCACCAGTGCTTGCCAAAATAAAGTAGTCCCACGTGATGATTTGGAAGAACTTGTATTACTGACCATAGAACAAGAACTTTTGTCTGAGAACAGCTTAAAAAAACTCAAAGATACTATCGAAATGGAATACCAGGCAGTCGCCAATGAATATGCCGATGAAGCAAGTTCTCTTTCAGAACAAAAAGCGATAGCCGCGCGAAAGCTTAATAACCTTTACACTGTAATAGAGCAAGGAACGGCCGATGAATATGATCTCGAACGACTGGCTGCAGTCAAACAAGAACTTTCGCAAATAAAAGAAAAATTAGCAAAATGTGCCGGCGCAAACTCTATTGCAACTATAAATCCAGCTCACATCGAAAAAGTTTTAAAAGTTTGTCGGAAGATGCTTTTTAAAAACATCACCAATGAAAGCTTAAGAATGCTATTTGATGATTTGGTGAATAAAATTACAATCGACGCAAAAAAAATAACACTCCAGCTAAAACTAGAGTGTTCAGGTACGTATGGTGCCGAAGGCCGGACTCGAACCGGCACGTGGGGTAACCACGCTTGATTTTGAGTCAAGTGCGTCTGCCAATTCCGCCACTTCGGCGACTCAATGTTCCGTAACGGAACAATAACAATAATACCGTATCTATATATAATTGTCAAGCATTTATTCAAACTTTTTTAGTAAACAACCAGCTGCATTTTGCCGCTTCTTAAAATCGATTTTTAAATGCTTTAAAACATTAACTTCAGCAAGCCACAAGCTGATTCTATTCGGCAGTGTCGGGGAAAATACGTTTATGCAGCTTATATGCAAGTACAAGCCCTAAAATGCCTGTGATCATCTGCGGCCAGCCCATAATAAACAAAATGAATAACGCCAGCTTTTCAGGTACTGCAACCAGCCACAAAACGAACAAACTGCTGCAATATAAAATAAATGTTTTAAAAAGAGGCGCAGCGATGATGATCCCCTTTCCCCAGAAGCGGGCACACAGATATACCATCACCAAGTTGCCTACAGCCACTACCGGTATCAAAAACGGAAGCGGCAGCTGCCCTTGAAAATACGCCATTACCGGCAACAGCACCGCGATCATTACAGACGGCCATAAACCAACGGTACGGGCCGCCAGCACCAAAACCATATTCACCAATGTACCGACGACAAAAACAGTCCACATAGGCGGCATAGGGATCACTAAACGCAATGCCTGCAGGACCAGACCTACGGCCAGCAGCATCGCCCCTCTTACCCAGTTATTATTTTTCATTCTATTCTCCTATTTTGCCGGACATTCACGTTCTACAAAAGCTTTAAACGCAGCCTGCAGCTGCGGCACGACCTTACCTACACCGCTGCCGATGAATTTGCGGTCTATTTTAGTAACTGGCATAATCTCGCATCGAGGGCCGCATAAAAATGCTTCTTCTGCTTTCAGGACAAACTCCATATCAAAAGCTTTTTCGATGACCTGCATATCAATATCAGGTGCCAGACGTTCCTTGATCAGCCTGCGGGTAATATTTTTATGAACCAGGTTATTATCAGGATGTGTCCATATCATTTCATCTTTGATCACCATAAAGCTGCTTTCAGTGCTTTCAGTTATCTTACCGTTCTCACGAATAAAAAGAGTGTCAAAAGCGTTGCTTTCACGTGCTTTTTGACGTGCCAGAACTTCAGGCAGCCTGTTTAAGGTATTAACGTTACATAACTGCCAGCGATTATCCTCAGTCGTAATAATATTGACGCCGCTCTCACGTTTTGCCGACAATACTTCCCGATCAGTTTCCACGATCGTCATTGTCAGCTGCGGCACCGACATTTCCGGAAACGCCAGCCCATAATCGGCAGTCCCGCGAGTAATTTGAGTATAGATCTCTCCATTTTCAATACCACTTTCAGCTATCAGTGCTTCATGGAATTCAATCAATTCTTCAATCGTGTAAACGGCAGGTATTTTCACCTTAATAACAGATTCGAATAAATTATCCATATGAGGTAATAAAGCAAAACAACGGCCATTATAAACAGGCACTATCTCAAATACACCGTCGCCAAACTGGTGCCCCCTGTCGTGTACCGAAACTGCCGCCTCTTCTGCCGGCATGATTTCACCATCTACAAGAACTAGATTTTTGTACATAATTAAAACCTCCATATGCAAATTTTGTATTAAAATTCACTTTTTTGTCACCGGAAATATTGTATAATATAGAAAGAGCTGTGTAATATAACAGCTTTAATATTATACAACATTTTGTTAAATTTGTCCGCAAAGCTTTGAATAAAATGGTATCCGTATAATAAATTTATGAAAGAAGGTGACTGCCTATGGCTCATTTACCGCCGATAGTCGCTGATTTAGCGATGATCCTCTTAGTTGCAGGTATTACGACGATCCTGTTCAAAAAACTCAATCAACCTTTAGTACTTGGTTATATTATTGCCGGTTTTATTACCGGACCGCATTTCAACTTTTTCCCCACTGTATCAGACACCGCTAATATCAACGCCTGGTCTGAAATAGGCGTTATTTTTCTTTTATTTGCACTGGGTCTCGAATTCAGCTTTTATAAGCTGAAAAGCGTAGGCAGCACAGCTTTTATAGCTACCTTCGTTGAAATAGGCGGGATGCTGATCGTTGGCTATTTCACAGGCCATATGCTGGGCTGGGATCATATGGACAGCCTGTTCTTAGGCGGTATGCTGGCCATGTCGTCAACTACCATCATCATCAAAGCCTTTGAAGACCTCAAGCTCAAAGGTCAGCGCTTTACAGAAATGGTTTTTGGTATTCTGATAGTTGAGGACATCGTCGGCATCATTATGATGGTATTGCTTTCAACTTTAGCCGCTGCCAGCGCCGACATTTCGACGCTCGAGCTGATCGAAAGCGTCATGCGCCTGCTGTTCTTCCTGGTCTTATGGTTCGTTCTTGGTATGTATCTAGTCCCGTCCTTCTTTAAACGGGCTGAGCGCCTGATGAACGATGAAACTCTGCTGGTTGCTTCTATCGGCCTTTGCCTTGGTATGGTAGTACTTGCTACCCACATGGGCTTCTCGGCAGCCTTAGGCGCTTTTATTATGGGTTCTCTTATCGCCGAAGCACCAAGTGCCGAAAAAATAGAACATCTCGTCAAACCGGTCAAAGATCTGTTTGGAGCTGTCTTCTTTGTATCAGTAGGTATGCTTGTTGACCCTGCTTTACTGCTGGAATACGCGGTACCTATCATTGTACTCGTTATTGTTACCTTAGTCGGCAAGCTGCTGCTTTCCGGCGCCGGTGTACTGCTTTCAGGCCAAAACCTCAATACTTCTATGCACTGCGGTTTCAGCCTTGCTCAGATCGGTGAATTTTCCTTTATCATCGCATCTCTGGGCATGAGCCTCGGAGTTATCAGCGACTTTTTATATCCAATAATTGTTGCTGTTTCTGTAATGACAACCTTTACTACCCCGTTTTTCGTTATGGCAGCAGAACCTGCTTATCAGTTCACTAAAAAACTATTGCCGCAAAGAACTCTGGAATGGCTTGACCGCTATACGGAAGAAAATCCTGATAACGACGGTAAAGACAGTGATTGGCGCGATTTTCTGCGTGAGTATTTTATCCGCATTTTGATTTTTACGACTATGCTCTCAGCTGTCGCTTTAGGCTCTTATTATTATCTGCAGCCTTACCTGTCAGGAAAAATGTCAGCTCCCTACAGCAATCTGCTGACAGCGCTGCTGACTCTGGTCGTTATGGCGCCGTTCCTGCGGGCAGTTCTTGTCAATAAAACCAACCATCCTGAGCTTTTCTCAACTTTATGGTTTAAGAAACGTTCTAATCACATCCCTTTAACACTGCTGTTATTTTTAAAAATCCTGATCGCAGCAGCATTCCTCTACTTTGTTTTTGCCAAACTACTTGGTCTGCAGTCACTGCTGGCTGCGCTGGCAACAGCAGGCGCTGCTTATTTCATCTCCTCATCCGACTGGCTGATGGGCGAATATCTGCGTATGGAATCACGTTTTCTTGTCAATCTGAACGAGCGCCATATGCTCAAACATCGTGAAGCTCTTGCTGAAGCTGGCGAAGAACATCTTTACGGCTGGTTCGATGAAGAATTACAGCTTGCACGCTATAAAATCTGCGAAGACTCACCTATGATAGGTCAAACGCTGACCCAGCTTGCATTCCGTGAGCTTTATGGCTGGGACATCCTGCAGGTTTCAACTCCTGAAGAAGTCATTGATATGCCCGGGGGGCATCACATTCTGCAAAAGGATTCTACTTTGTTGATGATCGGTACTGATTCTCAATTCAAACTGTTCGACACCGCCATCAATACTCAGCGTTTGTGTATGACTCTGGTGGAAGAACTTATCACGATGCGCGAATTTATGCTGCGTGAAGACAACGATAAAGAAAACGTTTCGGTATTCTTATCGTGCGCTATCACTATCGACAAGCACTCGCCTATCCTTGGTAAATCGCTTAAGGACACCAATATCCGTGATGACTGGCACTGCCTTGTCATCGGCCTGGAACGCGGCAGTTACACTATGACCAATCCTAATGTTTCGCTTGTTTTTGAAAAAGGCGACCTGCTTTGGGTCTTAGGCAAGCAAAAAATGATCAATCAATTAGTACGTGAAGAAATCCTTTAAAAACAAACAAAAAAACCTTCGGCTGTGCCGAAGGTTTTTTATTTATTTCCCCTGTAAATTTATAACAACTATTTCCGGTTTCAGCTCCGTCCGCACCGGCGGTCCCCAAAATCCGTAGCCATTGCTGACAACAGCAGTCAGGTCACCAAATCGGGCCAAACCATAATCCAGCTTATACATCCGTTGCGTAACCAGCCTGTTCGGGAACATCTGCCCTGTATGGGTATGCCCAGCCAGATACATATCATAACCGGCCTCAGCGGCAGCATCCATCCGCCGCGGCTGATGATCGATCAGGATACTATAATACTTATCGTTATCGACGCTCAGAGCCTGCAACGGAACAATACTTGTTGAAACACGATAATCATGCAAACCGGTAATTTTCAATTTATCATCAACCACTGTACTCTCATCAGTCAGTATACTGATATTATTGCCTGCCAGCAAAGCTCTCAGCTCGTCAGGCCGATCAAGATAATCATGGTTTCCATAGGCTCCATATACCCCTAATGGTGCCTGAAGCTCCTTTAACGGGGCCAGTGAATCCTCCTCGATGATATATTGCAGCCGCTCATCCATAATGTCACCGGCAATCAGTACTAAATCGGGCTGCTGCGCATTAACCAGCTCTACTAAGCCCTTACTGTAATCATAGCCAAGCTCGCGTCCCAAATGGATATCGCTGACAAGCACTATTTTATACTGCTTATCAGACGACAGCTTATCGGTAACAACGGTTTCCGTACGTACAACAGGACTAAACGCACGCCAGCTGCCCCAGGCAACAAAAATTGCCAGAACTATTGCGCCCGCAGCGGCAAACTGCATAAACGGCAGCTTGAATGAAAAAATACGCAAAACTGCATATACGATACCATGCACAACCATCAACAGCAGCGAATAGTACAAAAACGCGATCCAATAACCGCTCAGCCAGGCCGAAAGCTTTAACAGCGGCAATGGCAAACTTTCAGGCAAAACACGGCTGCCAACAGTATTAAGCATCAGCAGCACATATAAAGCGATAAACGGCGCCGACCTCATAAAAGAAAATGCATGACTGTAATAAACCCACGCCAAAGAACTCAAAACAAAATCGATCAAGGAAATAAACAGAATTACACTCAAAAGAACAGTCTCCTCCCGAAGCTCAGTTTTTATACTAAATATTATTCATAGCCTGGAAAACTTCTATGCTTTATTATACAGGTTAAAGTCCGCTCCAAGTCAAGTGGTAAAGCTGCTATTTTAGTCCCTGAATGGATAAATTTACAAAAAGTTTGAACTTTCCTGCGAAGAATGCCGGCTTTTTATTTTTACAGCACAACTATTTGCTTTCTCCCAGGCAAACATACTCATCTGATCTATATACCCTGGGGATAATCATTGCCAAACATAAAATAAGAAATACGATGCCGCCCCACATCATATACTGCATTCCCATATGTGCAATCACCATCCCGCAGACTGCCGACCCTAAAGCAGTCCCCAAATTAGCTGCAGTCAAAAAAAGACCGTTGGCAAAATCAGGTGCCTCCGGGGCCGCAGTAGTAATCCAATACTGGTTGATATTCGCATTCATACCTCCCAAAACTCCCCAAAGCAGCGTGATCAAAGCCATAGCCGGCACCGAGGTACCGCTCCAGAAGAATGCAGCATAGACAATCCCCAATGTGACCGGAAATATTATGACCAGCTTATAGGCAGACGCGCCTGCACTAAGCATACGGCCGGCAATAAAATTCCCGACGATATTCATCAAACCATAAACAAGTAAAATCAGGCTTACCGTACTCCACGAAAAAGCAGTGATATTGGTCAGATAGCCTGAAAAATATCCAAAAACTCCAAAGACAGCTCCATTCATAAACACAACGGCTGCAATAGAAAACCATAATACCGGCTTCTTTAAAACACGCAGCTGCTGCCCATACGAAAGCCTTGCTGCCACAGGCAGAGATGGTATATACAACCAGGTCGCAATCAACGCCGCTGTATTGACAACGGTAAAACCAGCCATAGCAGCCGTTAACGAAAAACTGCCGGCAATAAAGCTGCTGACCGGTACTCCCAGTACCATCCCGGCCGATACCCCCACAATGACCTTAGCAACAGCCCGGGGAGCTGCTTCCGGGCTGACTGAAGCAGCCGCAACAGAAAAAGCAAGCGAACAATAAACCGGATGGAAAATCGCCGGCACAACTCTTGCCAGCAGCATAACTGCGAAATTATCAGTAAAGACAGAAATAAGATTACCTAAAACAAATACGCTCAATACCAGAAGCATCACCCGCTTCCTGTCGATGCCCGCAAAAAGCAGCGGCATCACCGGACCTGCTGCAGCCACTGCCAAAGCAAACAAACTGATCAGCAAACCGGCCTGTGCGATACTGATACTAAATTTTTCTGCCAGAAGCGGCAAAATACCCAGCACACCCATTTCTGTATTGATGATACCAAAAACACCTATCGTCAAAATAAAGATCAGCAAATTATTTTTTTCTTTCATAACCTCTCCTGTTAACAAAAATGTGGACCCCCAGCATCCCGAGAATCCACAAAAACAAAACTTTCAGCAAATCAGATCTGCAGCTTTTGCAGCAGTAAATTATTTTAAATTAGCCTTGAAGAAGCTTTCGAGCTTATCAAACGGAATAAGCTCTACCCTGTCATAAAGATCTACGTGGCCTGCACCGGCAACATAATACAGTTCTTTCGGTTCAGCCGCACGTTTATATGCATCTTCACTAAACTCTTTGGAATGTGCCTGATCACCGGTAATAAAGAGCAGCGGACGCGGAGAAATTGTTTCAATATCATTGAAGGGATAAAAATTCATAAATTTAGTATTACTGGAAAGCGTCGGATGTGTCGTTAAAAGCGGCGAAGAACCTGCAGGAGTAAATTCTCCTCTTGGCGTACGGTAAAAATCATAGAATTCGCGTTCAATAGGATTGGACTTTTCCGTGATCTCATGTACGGTCCCGCTTGTGTATTTAGTTGCGCCACCCTGGAATTCCACATAACGCTGCTCCGCCGCATCAGCAATGATCTGTTTTCTTTGTGCAAGCGTCAGAGAATGATTAAGTCCATTGCGGTTAGCTGCACCCATATCATACATACTAATAGTTGCAACGGCTTTCAGGCGGGGATCGATTTTAGCGGCGCTGATAGCAAAACTGCCGCTGCCGCAGATCCCGATCGCGCCAATCTTTTCTCGATCAGCAAAAGGCCCTGTACCCAGGTAATCTACCGCCGCACTGAAGGTTTCAGCATAAAGTTCAGGCGCAACAGCATTGCGTGGCTGGCCGTCACTGCCGCCCCAAAACGCCAGATCGACAGACATAGTTACAAAACCGCGTTCTGCCATCTTAACAGCGTAAAGATCAGCGCTTTGCTCTTTTACTGCACCCATTGGATGCCCTACTATGATAGCAGCATGTTTTTTACTTTTGTCCATATCTTTCGGCAGATACAAATTACCGGCAATATTCATCTTGTACTGATTTTTAAAAGTGACTTTCTGGACCTCCACCTTATCACTCCTGTAAAAATTATCAGCATCAGCAGGCCTGTCGGCAGCAAACACAGCGCTTGTACCAGCCGTCGATAAAATCACCCCTAAAGCGATACTCTTAAACATTTTCAAATAACGGTCAGCCAAAAATTTCTTTTTCATACTTCTCAACTCCTTAAAATCATTGATCCATTTACAATAAGTTTCAAAACAGAGCCTTTCAGCTTCACTGATAATTCTGCTTACCCGGCTCCTTTGTCTTAATTATAAAAACAGAATCCAAGAATATCAAATACATATATTAAATACTTTGTCATACTTGAAAAGTATACAAAAACTATTATAATACTTATATCGGAGGTGAAATTTTATGGATATCAGAACCCTGCAGTATTTCCTTGCCGTAGCCCGCGAAGAAAGTATCAGCGGTGCAGCCGAATTTTTACATATGACACAGCCACCGCTTTCAAGGCAGCTCAAAGAACTGGAAGCAGAGCTTGGCAAACAGCTTTTTATCCGCGGGAACCGCAAAATAACGCTGACGGAAGATGGTATGATCCTGCGCAAAAGAGCAGAAGAAATCGTTGCTCTAATGGAAAAAACCAAAGCTGAAATCAACGCCTCTGCTGAAAACATTACAGGTGATATTTATATTGGCTGTGCAGAAACTGAAGGTATGCGGATGCTGGCTAAAATAATCAGTAAAATACGCCAAGAATATGACCATATACATTTTCATATCTTCAGCGGCCAAGCCGAAGACGTTTCCGAACGTCTGGACAGCGGACTGCTTGATTTTGGCTTGTTTATCGAGCCGGCTGACCTTAAGAAATACGATTTTATAAAATTACCGATCACTGATATCTGGGGTTTATGGATGACCAAAGCCAGCCCTTTAGCTGAAAATAAAACTATCAAGCCTCATGATTTGCTGGGCCTGCCGCTGATTATTTCCAATCAGGCCATGGTCAAAAATGAGATAGCCGGCTGGATGGGAGGAAATTACGACAATCTGAATATCGTTGCTACCTATAATCTTTTATACAACGCTTCCCTTATGGTAGAAGAAGGGGTCGGCTATGCATTAAGCATCGACAGAATCATCAAATCATATGACGACAGCCCGCTTTGCTTTCGCCCATTAGAACCAACACTTGAAGTTGGGCTTGATATTGTCTGGAAAAAATATCAAACCTTTTCCAAGGCCTCTGAAAAATTTTTAGAATACCTGAAAAAAGAATATATTTAAATATGGCTATAACAAAACAGAGAGAGCCTGGAAAGCACTCTCTGTTTTTTACTGTCAGGAAATGATATTTTATTTTACTAAACCCAAGCGTTTCAGCCAGGCGCTGACATCGCTCTGGGCATTTTGCGCGTTGCCGCCGCTGACTACCAATGCATCCAGCACTGTAGCTCCGGGAACAGCTTTCTTTAGATCGCTGACACAATTAGCTACGCCACCGCCGCCATGAGTAATGAACGGCACGATAGTTTTGCCGGACAAATCATACTGCTCTAAAAAAGTGAACATCGGCATCGGCATCGTGCTCCACCAGTTAGGCACGCCGATATAAACGACATCGTAATCCGCCATATTTTCTACACGTCCGTTAATTGCAGGACGCGCGTTATTATCACGTTCGGCTCTGGCAAGCTCAGTTGTTTCACGGTATACTTCAGGATATGGCGTGACAGTAGTCACCCTGAACATATCCGCACCTGTTTCATTACCGATCATTCTGGCAAGAGCCTCGGTATTACCTGACCGCGAATAATACACGACCAAAGCCTTACTGCTGTTAGTTTTATTTTCACTCTGCATAATTTTCCCTCCATTATCAGTAGAAATAGCTTCGGCATTACTGCCGCCGCAAGCCGCCACCAGCATTGCCAGCATCGACATCAGCACCACAACAATTTTTTTCATACTATACCTCCTCATCTTTTATTTTACCCAAAGCAGCGTTTGGTATTTTACCATAACGCCTTTGCCTTTAATTCGATTTTACAGGCTAGAGTCAACTTTAAGTCAAGCATTTACAGTTAAAGTTTGCAAAAAGTTCATATTATAAATTTCAGCATTGGTGCCAAAAATAAAGAGCGTATATCCACTACAGGATATACGCTCTCTATTATTTTCTTTACAACGATTTTCTAAAATGTCCAGCGTGCGCCGACATTCCATTGCCAGTCTTTCTTAAAGTCACTGCCGCTGCTGCGTTCCACATCAATATAAATATGACTGTTGCTGCCCGTTTTTAATGCAGCGCCAATACCATATTCAAACCAGGTATCGTTAAAAGCATCAGCAGCCTTAAAGCGGTTTCCACCACTGTCAGCCATCGTCACATCATATCCTCCGCCAAATTCGTGCAAAAGATTAGCCTTGACATAAATATTGGCCTGATTTCCGATCTCCCTGCCTAAATTAAAACCTACACGCCCCACAGCACTGTTGATACCACCTTGCTGTACAGTTATGCCATTGCTGGTCTGGTAACTGTCGCCACCCAAATATCCTAAAGTCAGCTGCGCCTGCGGTTCAATATACCAGCCCCTGCTCAATACATTTTTACGCCCGTATTCAGCACTCACTGCCACACCTACATTGTCAAGCTCACCAGTTATCTTGTTGGCATTGCTGTCATATACAGTAAAATCATTAGCAAGCCGGCTTATCTTAAAAAGCACATCCAGATAATGCCCCTTACTGCCGATCTGTGTACCATAAAAACTGATCGCTTTTGCATCATTCCCACCATTACCGCTGCGGTAACTGCTGCTGCCATCAGTATAATTCAATGCCACACCGTTGTAACGCACAAAATCATCTGTTCGTTTTATAACCTCATCATAACCAAGCTCATAAGCAGTATATTTATTTTCAAAACCCCAGCTTCCAGAACGGCCGATCTTACTGCCGTTTACCCTGAACCAAACGCCTTTGGCATCGTCACCATTATGGCGCAATTCGCCCATACGCTGCATCAGTTTATCGTTTTCACTCCGCCATGTATAATAATTCAACGCGCCGGCCGCCAAAACACTTTCTACCGTAGTTGTCGGCCTTTCAGCCGGAGAAATATTCTCGATCTCTTTCAAATACCAGTCGGTCGTATAACCGCCGGTATTACTTGCCTGCTGCCCCAGCTCATAGCGCTGCCAGAACAGACTGCCTTCACCATCGACAGCAGTAAAAGTTCCGTTATTTATATTAACACTGGCCAAAATTGTACCCAAAGCATCCTTGCCTAAAGTTGGATCATTATCGCGTCCGTTGATCTCATGCAGCTTTAAAGCCTGTGTACCTGTAAAAGTATCTATAACATACAGCTTATCTGCCTGATCAACTGCCGTACCATCAACATCAAGTATGATCGTGCCACCACTGCCGTTTAAAGACTCGGTCTTTAAAGTACTGAAAGCATTACCATCTGCCGTCATATCAAGCCAAGCTCCATCCAGTGTCAAATCAGTCACTTCTGAATTGCCAGTCAGCTTCCAAACGGCATTATTACCAAAACTCAGCGAGCTGGTAGAGCCATTGCCGGCATCAATACCAGCTGCACCCTGCCAAAAAGACCCTTCCGTCATCTCCAAATCAATTCTACCACCATTAGAAACCTTTATATTGCCCAGCATATTGAACTGCGCAGTTCCGTTGACCTGTGCTTTATTTGCAGCAGTACTGCCCTTGCCGTTAATATTGATCGCATTAGCTGCAGCATCACTGCCGGTAAAGATATCAACAGAATCATGCAGCTCCACATTACCGCTGCCATAGATATAAATTCCCTGATTCCCCTCTTTTTGGGCATCAATACTTACACCGCCGTTAAGGACAACCTTACCTCCGTTATCGACATAAATACCATAGGATTTATTTCCGTCCATCTGCAAATAACCTTTACCATCCATAGTGATCAGACCGGTAGAAGCATAAATGCCTTTATTGCCATTTCCCTCCGCCTTTATGGTGGTATCACCATGTAAATCGATCACGCCTTCAACAAGGCCATTGCCATCTTTAGATGTATGTATTCCAGAAGTATTGTTGCCATACATATTTATGACCGTATTCTTTTGCACATCAACAGTTCCGCCGATAACGCGTATACCATAGCTTTTATCACCATAACTGTCAATATTTAAATTACCGCTCAAACCTATTTTCCCAGCATCGTTGTTAGATGCAGAAAATATCGCGTGTCCAGTCTCACCAATAGTAGTTATATAAGTATTTTGCGCAACGTTCAGCTTTCCACCGCTAGTATTGTAAATACCATAACCTCTTTGATCACTTTCAGCCTTAATAATTAAATCTCCCTGTACGTTCAACACGCCGCTGGCCGAATTTACTGTAACCCCCCTGATACCTGAAGATGGGACTGTATCTCCTTTCACAGCAATCGTCATATTTCCGGCAACATTCATCTGAGAACCGTTATAAATATTCACGCCATAAATACTGTTCCCATTAACATCAACGTTTAAATTATTGATATTTATTTCTGAGGCACTGGCATAAATACCATTTACGTCTCCGGTTTTATCTTCACTTACAATATTCAAATCACTTAAATTTATTTTAGCGCCATTGCTGACCCTAATGCCATACCTTACGTCGCCAACAGACTTTTGCCCGTTGACCTTTATGGTTACAGCAGCATCAGAAGCAGATGCCGCCAAACTTATCTCCTTGTTACCACTCAAATTTATACCGCTATTAGCCCCGGTATCTACATTGATAGTTGTATCACCGTTAATAACTGTACTGTCAGTAAGCGGTGCCTCAGCATATACAGAACCTGAAAGAGACATTAAAATCAATGCCGCCAAGCCAAAATTTTTCTTTTTTAACTTCATAAAAGACCTCGCTTTCATTCTTAAAATACTCAGAACCAAGATTTTCAGCAGCGCTGTAAATATCAAAATATTTATACGCATGATTTTCTCTAAAATTCAGCTCAGTAAATTCACTCATTTTAACATCTCCTTTCAGATCTTAAATTCGATAAACGCTGATATTTATCACTTCTTTGCATTTTCAGCATTCAGAGTAATTATTTTATTCAAAATGTTTTAACTTAACAAAATGTTTAAAAATATTTTAATATTATTCTTTAAAATAATTTCCGTAAATTATCTTAACAT
>OAST01000055.1_pt1 | contig 83320 bp, 78 predicted proteins | sample 1475821 | NCBI WGS metagenome assembly OAST01 (sample SAMEA2579924, study PRJEB22360) | human gut metagenome | biome: human gut; feature: human-associated habitat; material: faeces | place: Denmark | collected 2008/2010 | reverse complement strand
GGGACACTGTTTTCTTGCAATATCCCGCAGATGAGTACTTTTTAAGGGACGACTATTTATTTAAAGAGTATCCCTAAAGCGATGCTTTGTAGATATTCAAGCTCCTTCTCTCGAAAGGGAGGAGGGAGAGGATTTTATTTCTTCAAGTCAAATAGGTACGTGAGCTTTATGGTAATTGTTCCATGCGCTGCACGGGCGAAATAGTCTTTCTTTGTGGTGCTGTAAAAGTCGGACAGCGCAAAGTAGTAACGGCCTTCAACGATGAAGCTACCGGCTTTCTTTGTTCGGAGTTCTACACCGCCGCCACCGGCAATACCGTAGTCGAATTTATTCTGAATCTTAACTCCATACACCGCTTTCTGTGTATTGGATAAGGTGTTCATATCAATACCTTTTATTGTTTCCGATTCGCTTATCAGAAAGCTGATTTGAGGACCTGCATGAACAAAGAATTGTAATCCTCTGTCTCGTCCGAAAGCAAGATGGGCTAGAAAAGGAATATCAATATAGGTCATTTTGCGGGTATAAGTTTTGCTCGGATCCTTCGAGGTGACTTCATATCCGTTATCGTCCAATGATACCGTTTCAAACAATTGGTCCCAACCCCTTTGTGATACATTCAATTCGACTTGTGCACCGCAAATCATGGCGAAATACTTCTCGGATATATAACGTGCCGTCAAGCCTCCGGTAATTCCCATCAAGCTATTTTGCTTGATGCTGGGAGTGAAAGAAACACTGTTTAAGTTGACACCTCCATTAACACCTACTGATAAATTGCTGCGTGCTTCTCCAATTTGGGCAGTGGCAGGAAGAGCAAATCCCGTAAGTAGGAGTGTTGCAATCAAAAATGGTTTTATCTTTATCATTTTCGTATTATTCGAAGTCAAGTTTTACTAATTCAAAATTCTTAGTGAAACGTATGAAGAACACTTTTTTATTAATAAATCCTCCCCAGTTGTTCACGCGCTGGAATTTGAATCCTGTCTGGATTGGCGTCAGGTTCATCTTAGGCAGATTGTTTTCCAATTCCGAGCTATAGAGCGATAATCCCTTCAAGAAGAAGAAACCGGTGTCGAAGCCAAGCATTGCGTAATTGGGGTATTTGCTTGCCAAATCTTTACTATACCATTTATGATAAGCGTTGGTGAATTGCACGGCTGCCGGGAACAATGTATTCGTATAGAATGAAGAGTAGAAATATACATCCAACTCAAAGAAATTTTCCAGATGATCTCTAGTGTAAGTCTGCCATTCCGGGTAGCCGAACAGGTGAATTTTTTCTGCAGGATTCTCTCTGACTAACAACGTCAGTTGAGGGAGTACCTTAATCAGTAAAACATTACTGCCCGATGTCGGGATAAAAATGTTTTCTTTATCACTGCGAAGTGTTGCTTTCAATGTTTCTTTAGTTGCGCTTTCGCTGACGGTTCTCATAGGAATTCCTTTGCTCTTCAACTCTTGTTTCAAGCCGCTGATAAATTCCGCTTTCTCCTTGTCAGCACTCGACGGTTCGATGAAAATAACGTTCGCATTAGGGAATTGGCGGGTGAAATGCTCATAAACCTCTGAATATAAATAAGATTGAGGCGTATTAATCTGATAAATAGCAGGATTTTTGAATACCTCTTCTCCTTTTTGAGAGAAAGGGATCACCAGGCGTATATCGTTCTTCTCCGCGAAGTCTGACAATGGTTTTATTTGATTCTGATGCATCGGACCGATGATGATATTCATACTCTTCATCTCGTTTTTGGCAAGAATCGTATTTAATGTAGAAATGTCTTTTCCACTGTCATATACATATAAATCAAGAGAAACGCCCGTACGTTTCAGACTGTCTACTGCCATCAGGAAACCTTCGTAATATTCCACCATGCGTTTGTCCTCCTGGAAAGGTAACAACAAGGCAGCCTTAATAGTAGACAGCTTTTGGGGAGTCTCCTTATTTTTGCGGAAAAGCTCGCTATTGCTGGGAGGAACAGCGTATGGATCTTCCTTCTGTGTAGGTTGTACGGTGGTTGCTGCCGGGTAGGGGATGCAAAGAAATTGTCCCTTTTTCATTCCCTTTTTCAGTTCCGGGTTAGCGTCAATCAACTCCTGCTCGCTGATTCCGTATTCACGGCTCACGCTGAATATAGTCTCTTTGCGCTTTACCTTATGCATATCTTTGCATCTCGGAACAACAGGACCTTGAATAGTCGATTGTTCAGTAGGCGTTTGAACTACGGCGTCAGTTTGTTCTTCTTTTTTCTGCGGAATCAGAATAACTTGTCCGATACGGAAATTCTCGGCACTCAAACCTGGGTTTGCTTCACAAATATCTTTGGCGGACACATTATACATCGTTGTCAGTTTGTACAATGTTTCTCCGGCTTGGATCGTATGGAATGTTTCTCCCTTCTGGCTTTCTTTCCCAGTAGGGATTTTGATGGTCTGTCCGGCATAGATTTTTTCGTCACAACCAGGATTCAGACGTATGATGTCTGACGTAGTGACATTATACATCTTGGAAATGGAGTATAAACTTTGTCCTTTTTCGATGGTATGCAAGAAATAAGATTGGTTTTCCTGTGCATAACTGATAGCGTATGAAACGCTTATAAAAAGCAGAAATAAGAATATTCGGTTTATCGGTTTCATCAAATTATAACTATTGGTTCTTGAAATCAAGGAACAAAGGTACAAATAATGCCCTATATCTTCATAAGATTTGAGTTAAGAAAATAATATTGTGCTTTTTTAGGAGCATATTTCGGGCGGAAACATTAATTTTGCAACATTTATGGAAGGATATGAATATGCAGGAAACAGAATATATTAATGTGTACGGTGCGCGCGTGCACAATTTGAAGGACATTGATGCCGAGATTCCCCGTAATAGCTTGACTGTTATCACCGGATTGAGCGGTAGTGGAAAATCTTCTTTAGCCTTCGATACGATTTTTGCCGAAGGACAGCGCCGCTATATCGAAACTTTTTCAGCCTATGCCCGCAATTTCCTGGGCAATCTGGAACGTCCGGATGTCGATAAAATAACAGGCTTGAGCCCGGTTATCTCCATTGAACAGAAAACAACGAATAAAAATCCCCGTTCTACCGTAGGAACAACTACCGAGATCTACGATTATCTCCGTTTGTTGTATGCCCGTGCGGGAATCGCTTATTCGTATCTGTCGGGGGAAGAAATGGTGAAATACACCGAAGAGCAGATTCTGGATTTGATTCTGAAAGATTATAAAGGAAAGAAAATATATCTGCTGGCGCCATTGGTACGTTCACGTAAAGGACATTATAGAGAACTTTTTGAACAGATACGTAAAAAAGGATATTTATATGTACGAGTAGACGGAGAAGTGCGTGAAATCACGCATGGTATGAAGCTCGACCGTTATAAGAACCACGATGTAGAAGTGGTTATCGATAAATTAGTGGTTGCAGAGAAAGACGACCGGCGTCTGAAACAGAGTGTGGCAACTGCCATGCGTCAGGGAGACGGGCTGATGATGATTTTGGATGCCCAGTCTGAAAGTATCCGACATTATAGTAAGCGACTCATGTGTCCTGTCACCGGGTTGTCTTATCGTGAACCTGCTCCGCATAACTTCTCATTCAATTCACCGCAAGGAGCGTGTCCGAAGTGTAAAGGGTTGGGAGTAGTCAATCAGATTGACGTGGACAAAGTGATTCCCGATCGTGAACTTTCCATTTACGAAGGTGCGATAGCTCCTTTGGGAAAATATAAGAATGCGATGATTTTCTGGCAAATCGGTGCTTTGCTTGAGAAGTACGATGTAACGTTGAAAACACCGGTTAAGGAGTTGCCGGACGATGCGATTGATGAAGTGTTGTATGGCTCTGACGAACGGATTAAAATCAAGAGTTCGCTGATCGGCACTTCATCCGATTACTTTGTTACCTATGAAGGAGTGGTGAAGTATATTCAGATGTTGCAGGAGAAAGATGCTTCTGCGACAGCGCAGAAATGGGCGGAACAATTTGCCAAAACAACGGTTTGTCCTGAATGTAAAGGGGCTCGCCTGAATAAGGAAGCTCTGCATTTCCGCATCCACGATAAGAATATTAATGAATTGGCAAACATGGACATCAACGAGCTGTATGACTGGTTGATGAAGGTAGATGAATTCCTTTCCGATAAGCAGAAGAAAATATCAGTGGAGATTCTGAAAGAGATTCGTACACGTTTGAAGTTCCTGCTGGATGTCGGTTTGGATTATCTGGCGTTGAACCGTAGTTCTGTCAGCCTTTCCGGTGGTGAGAGCCAGCGTATCCGTTTGGCTACACAAATTGGTTCTCAATTGGTGAATGTGCTTTATATTCTCGACGAGCCGAGTATCGGTCTGCATCAGCGTGATAATTTACGTCTTATCAACTCCTTGAAAGAACTCCGTGACATGGGAAACTCCGTGATTGTGGTGGAACATGATAAGGATATGATGCTGGCTGCCGACTATGTCATCGATATGGGACCGAAAGCCGGACGTCTCGGTGGAGAGGTTGTTTTTGCAGGAACTCCCCAGGAGATGCTGAAGACCGATACGATGACTTCGCAATACCTGAATGGAAAGATGAAGATAGAAATCCCCGCCAAGCGTAGAAAAGGAAACGGGAAATCTATCTGGTTGAAAGGAGCGAAAGGGAATAACCTGAAGAATGTCGATGTAGAGTTTCCGTTAGGTAAACTAATTTGCGTGACAGGTGTATCAGGAAGCGGAAAATCTACTTTGATTAATGAAACTCTGCAGCCGATTCTATCGCAGAAGTTCTACCGTTCTTTGCAGGATCCTTTGGAATACGATTCGATTGAAGGATTGGAAAACATCGATAAGGTAGTGAATGTCGATCAATCACCTTTGGGACGTACGCCACGTTCCAATCCAGCTACCTATACTGGTGTGTTTTCTGATATTCGTAATCTGTTTGTAGGTCTTCCGGAAGCTAAGATTCGCGGTTACAAGCCGGGACGTTTTTCCTTTAATGTTTCAGGCGGACGTTGTGAAGCCTGTACGGGAAATGGTTATAAAACAATTGAAATGAATTTCCTTCCTGACGTATATGTGCCTTGTGAAGTATGTCACGGCAAACGTTATAACCGGGAAACACTGGAAGTACGTTTCAAGGGAAAATCGATTGCCGATGTATTGGACATGACAATCAACCGTGCCGTAGAATTCTTTGAAAACGTTCCGCAAATCTTGAGTAAGATAAAAGTATTGCAGGATGTCGGACTCGGATATATAAAGTTGGGACAATCTTCTACCACACTTTCCGGTGGAGAAAGCCAGCGTGTGAAACTGGCAACGGAACTGTCGAAAAGGGATACAGGCAAGACCCTTTACATCCTTGATGAACCGACTACCGGACTTCATTTTGAAGATATCCGTGTACTGATGGGAGTACTGAATAAGCTTGTGGATAAAGGGAATACGGTTATCGTCATCGAACACAATCTGGATGTGATTAAAATGGCGGATTATATTATCGATATGGGCCCTGAAGGGGGTAAGGGCGGGGGAGAACTCCTTAGTTACGGAACACCGGAAGAGGTTGCGAAGAGCCCTAAGGGATATACACCTAAGTTTCTTCGCGAAGAACTGGGGCTCTAATTTGAAGCATAGAGTGAGGGCGTTCCCCCAATAAAGTCAACTATCTCTAATCATATTAATTAAGGCGCGGATTACATGGTTTTTATTTAATTAGAGCCGTGTAATTCGTGCCTTAATAAAAGTCATAGAGGACTTTGTCTCCCGCTAATTCTTTATTTATCAGATATAGAAAGTATAAATACAACGAAAATGAAAATCAATAAAACAAATGCCGCACGGCTGTTAGATAAGGCTAAGATAGCCTATGAACTGATTCCCTACGAAGTGGATGAAAACGACTTAAGTGCTGTTCATGTAGCAGCAGATTTAGGAGAAAACATTGAGCAAGTGTTTAAGACTCTTGTCCTGCATGGCGATAAAAGCGGATATTTTGTCTGTATCATTCCGGGAGAACATGAAGTTGACTTGAAACTGGCAGCTAAAGCATCGGGTAATAAGAAGTGTGATTTGATTCCCGTAAAAGAACTTTTGCCACTTACCGGATATATCCGGGGAGGGTGTTCGCCTATCGGCATGAAGAAACATTTTCCTACTTATATTCATGAAACCAGCCGGGAATTTCCGTATATTTATGTAAGTGCCGGTGTGCGGGGACTTCAGATAAAAATAGCTCCGGAAGATTTGATTCGTGAATCCAGAGCAGAAATTTGTCGTTTATTTGAGGAGTAGTTTAACAAATCATTGTGCAAAAACTCAAGAAAAAGTATATATTTGCAAGAAATATTTATTTAAATCAATCATTTATTAATTCTAAAAACTTATATCTATGTTCAGTAAACACCCTAAAGGTCTGATTGCTGCAGCTTTAGCTAATATGGGAGAGCGTTTTGGCTTCTATATTATGATGGCGATTTTGACATTGTTTATTTCAGCGAAATTTGGATTGTCCGAGACAACTACCGGATACATTTATTCCGCGTTCTATGCTTCCATTTATATTTTAGCTTTGGCGGGAGGTGTTATTGCTGATAAGACGAAAAATTTCAAAGGCACTATTTTAGTAGGGCTGATATTAATGGCTATCGGTTATTTGATTATTGCCATTCCTACTCCGACCCCTGTTCCTAGTATGGCTCTTTATCTGGGATTAACCTGTTTCGGACTTTTGGTGATTGCTTTTGGTAATGGTTTATTTAAAGGAAATCTGCAGGCTTTGGTAGGCCAGATGTATGATGACCCTAAATATTCAAACCTACGTGATGCCGGTTTCCAGATATTTTATATGTTTATCAATATTGGGGCTGTTTTTGCACCGTTTATTGCTATTGGTGTGCGCAACTGGTGGCTGAAGGTGAACAATTTTGATTATGATGCCACTTTACCTGAATTGTGCCATCAATATTTAGAAAAAGGAAATGATATGGCTCCACAAGCAATGGAGAATCTGACAACTTTGGCTAAGAGTGTTGTTCTTGACGGGACTCCTGTAACAGATATGGGTATGTTTGTTAATAACTACCTTGATGTATTTAACCGTGGTTTTCAGTATGCTTTTATGGCTGCTATTGGTGCTATGCTTGTTTCGCTGATTATTTATATGGCAAATAAGAAACGCTTCCCGGATCCTGCGACTAAATTGGAAACCAGTAAAGGTACTGCGACTGTGAATAAGGAAGAAATCCAAATGAGCGCTACTGAAATCAAACAACGTATCTATGCTTTGTTTGCAGTATTCGGTGTTGTTATTTTCTTCTGGTTATCTTTCCACCAGAATGGTTATTCTTTGACTTATTTTGCCCGTGACTATGTGGATTTGAGTGTTATTAATATCGACTTAGGTTTTACGCAGATCAAGGGAGCTGAAATATTCCAGAGCGTTAATCCGTTCTTCGTTGTATTCCTGACTCCATTTATCATGTGGATGTTCGGCTCAATGAAAAAGAATGGTAAAGAACCTTCTACCCCGATGAAGATTGCCATCGGTATGGGTATTGCCGCATTAGCGTATGTATTCTTGATGGTATTCTCCTTTACATTGCCTTCGAAAGAGGTGTTGGGTACTATGAGTGCTGCTGAAATAAATGCTATTCGTGTGACTCCGTGGATTATGATCGGTCTGTATTTCATCCTTACAGTTGCCGAATTGTTCATTTCTCCTCTGGGATTATCGTTTGTATCTAAGGTTGCTCCTCCTCATTTGCAGGGATTAATGCAAGGTTGCTGGTTGGCTGCAACAGCTGTGGGTAATTCACTGCTGTTTATCGGTGGTATTCTTTATACCACTGTTCCTATCTGGGCTTGCTGGTTAGTATTTGTAGGCGCAACAGGTGCTTCTATGATTGTAATGCTTTCAATGGTAAAATGGCTGGAACGCGTAGCGAAATAGAATCCCGTCATTGACTAAATAACAAAATGCCCCGGAACATTCACGATACTTGTTCCGGGGCATTTTGGTTTATTAAATATCCAATCCCATAATATAATCATTCATATAATACCCGTTGCCAATCGGGAAATCACCTTCCCGTAACTTTCTCATTCCCATGTATTCGTAAAACTGCAAGGCTTTATTATTACGATTCACGTTGAGTTCCATCAGACAAGGTTCCGGATGCATCTCTTTGATACATTTGATTGCTTCCTTAAATAAGAAACTGCCGCAATGCGTACCCTGAAAGCGGGGGAGAACATAGATTTTCTGAAGATGGAATACATCTTTTTCCTGTTGCTGCACAGAGACGTATCCGCATGGCTCATTCTCTTTATAGGCGATGGAATACACATGCCCTTCTTCCTCCATTTGCTTGCGCACATTGGAAGGAGCATACATCCAGTCCATCATATAATCCAGTTGTTCAGGAGATAAAATATCCTTGTAAGTGGCGGGGAATACCTCCTTTGCCATCATATGAATAAGCTCGTAATCGGCTACCGTTGCTTTTCGAATTGTAAACATACGTACTTTCTATTTTATGGTTTAACGGGCACAAATATAGCCATTATTTCTTTTTATAATAAGGTAAGCACTCTCTAATGTTTTAATTATTATTAATTTATAGTACTTTGTAATGCAAGGTACTTAAGTAATGCATATATTTGTGCCATCTAAAAGAAGTGAATAATGAAAGTAGACAATGTAAAATCACAGATGAGGAAAGGCATGCTTGAATATTGCATCATGCTTTTGCTGCACAAAGAGCCTGCCTATGCTTCTGATATTATTCAGAAATTGAAAGAAGCCCAGCTGATTGTAGTGGAAGGCACCTTGTATCCGTTGCTGACCCGTCTGAAAAATGATGACCTGTTAAGTTATGAGTGGGTGGAATCTACCCAGGGACCTCCCCGCAAGTACTATAAACTCACTGAACAAGGAGAAACCTTTTTGGGAGAACTGGAAATTTCCTGGAAAGAACTTAACGATACAGTGAATCATATAGCCAATAGATAATCCGAAAAAGAAGAAATAAAAATGAAAAAGACATTGACCATAAATTTAGGAGGAATAGTTTATCATATAGATGACGATGCCTACCGACTGTTAGACAATTATCTGTCTAATTTGAAACATTATTTTCGTAAACAGGAGGGTGCGGAAGAAATTGTAGACGATATTGAGATGCGTATTGCCGAACTGTTTGCCGAGAAAGTAACTGAAGGAAAACAGGTCATCACAGTTTCGGATGTAGAAGAAATTATCGCCCGCGTAGGCAAACCGGAAGATTTTGGTATTGCTGACGAGGATACAGATTCACAGAAAAGAACGGAGCAAGCATCGTCCGCTAATCAAAGTAATACGCAAACCTCTGCCCAACGTCGCTGGTTCCGTGATCCGGATAATAAATTGTTGGGTGGTGTGGCTGCAGGACTGGCAGCTTACTTCGGTTGGGACATCACATTGGTGCGTATCCTGATGATTATTCTGGTGTTTGTACCTTATTGTCCGATGATTATCCTTTATATTATCGGATGGCTCGTTATTCCGGAAGCCCGTACCGCCGCAGAAAAGTTAAGTATGCGTGGAGAAGCGGTAACCATTGAGAATATTGGCAAAACAGTGACAGACGGCTTCGAACGGGTAGCAGATGGGGTTAATAATTATGTGAACTCCGGTAAACCTCGTACCTTTCTTCAAAAGATAGGCGATGTATTTGTTTCCATTGCTGCTGTTCTCTTTAAGATATTTCTGGTAGCTCTTGTCATTCTTTGTTGCCCTGTCTTGTTCGTATTGGCTGTCGTATTGGTAGCGTTGGTATTTGCGGCAATTGCCGTGGCAGTCAGTGGAGGAGCTTTACTTTATGAGTTGTTGCCTGCCATCGACTGGATGCCGGTTGCTTCCGTCTCTCCTATGATGACATTATTAGGTACGATTGCCGGAGTTGCCCTCATTGGTATTCCATTAGGAGCTTTTTTGTATACCATCTTGCGCCAGCTATTCCATTGGTCACCAATGGGAACAGGTTTGAAATGGTCGCTATTGATTTTATGGATATTGGGTGCGGTCATTATGGTCATTAATCTTTCTGCTCTTGGCTGGCAACTGCCTCTGTATGGGCTGCACTGCTGTTAACTAAGCCTCATTCTATTAAAAAAGGATAATATTTATTCTTTTATAAGTAAATGTACCCCGATAGTGTGTCCGGGGTACATTTTTTGTTTTCCCTTATTCATCGTAAATCGAGATTTTTTAGTAAGTTTGTAAATACGTATTCAGGAAATAAAATGGGTGAACATATATGTTTTAGGAGAAACGAACGTTTAGCGACAGTCAATCCTTATTGGAGAGGAAATCCGATGGTGCGCGGGCGTTTTTTTAACAGGCAGCATCGCTTCCGTCCGGGGATGGGCAGCGTGTTGAAATGGCGTCTTTCGCCCAATCCCCAACGCAAAGAGAAGAAGACGGTGAAATGGGACCCGAAAGTTTGTTATCTTCGCTCATTGGATGCGATGGTAGGAGATTCCCTGATATGGCTCGGACATAATTCTTTCTTTCTTCAATTAGCAGGTAAGCGAATCATGTTCGATCCGGTGTTCGGCAGTATTCCTTTTGTGAAAAGACAGAGCGAATTTCCTGCTAATCCTGATATATTTACGGAGATTGATTATCTACTTGTCAGTCATGATCATTTTGACCATTTGGATAAACAGAGTATAGCACGCTTACTGAAGAACAACCCGCAAATGAAACTTTTCTGCGGCTTGGGAACTGGTGAACTGATTCAGGGATGGTTTCCTGAAATGAAAGTGATTGAAGCCGGATGGTATCAACAAATGGAAGATGAAGGATTGAAGATCACGTTTCTGCCGGCACAACACTGGAGCAAACGTTCCGTACGTGATGGTGGGCAGCGACTGTGGGGAGCTTTTATGCTGCAAGGAAATGGGATTTCTCTTTATTATAGTGGTGATACGGGTTATTCCAGCCATTTTCGTGAGATTCCCGATCTGTTCGGAGCACCGGATTATGCTTTGTTAGGTATCGGTGCATACAAACCTCGCTGGTTTATGCGTCCCAACCATATATCGCCATACGAATCCTTGACTGCTGCCGAAGAAATGTATGCAGGTCTTACCATTCCCATGCATTATGGCACATTCGACTTGTCTGACGAGCCTTTGCACGATCCTCCGAAAGTTTTTGCAGCAGAGGCAAAGAAACGGAAGATTCCTGTGGAGATTCCCTATTTGGGAGAGATTGTAAAATTGAAAAAACAGAAATAATTAGAAACGAATAAAGAGATGAAGAAATTAGAAGTAAAAGACCTGAAAGAAAACTTTTTCGAAGCGATCGGAAAAGAGTGGATGCTGGTAACGGCGGGAACAAAAGAGAAGTTTAACACGATGACAGCAAGTTGGGGTGGCATCGGCTGGTTGTGGAATAAACCGGTTGCTTTCGTTTTTATCCGTCCCGAACGGTATACGTATGAATTTGTAGAGAAGAACGATCACCTGACTCTTTCTTTCTTAGGGGAAGAAAATAAGAAGATTCACGCTATTTGTGGTTCTAAGTCGGGACGTAATGTAGATAAAGTAAAAGAGACCGGATTGAAGCCAGTGTTTACAGAAAATGGCAATGTGTTGTTCGAGCAGGCACGATTGAGCCTGGAGTGTAAGAAGCTTTATGCTGACGGTATCAAACCGGAATGCTTTCTGGATAAGGAATCATTGGAAAAGTGGTACGGTGGTGCTCATGGCGGTTTCCACAAGATGTATATTGTAGAAATTGAAAATATTTATTCGGAGTAAGATTTAGCCGATTTATGATGGATGCAATGGAGAAGGCTCTGAACTCAAGTAGATTGAGAACAGAGCCTTCTTTTATTTTACTTTATTGGAAAGTCGTTAAGCACAGATTATATGAAATATGCAGTTTTAGTGAATCAAATAACTGTGAGATTCGTATAATCCGTGCTTTAAAATTTTACTTAGATGGAGCTTTCTTCACCCATTTGTCCAGCCATTCGAAGAATGTGCGTTGCCATAGAACCCCATTCTGCGGTTTTAATACCCAGTGGTTTTCATCCGGATAAATCAGCAACTCTGCAGGAACACCACGCATCACGGCAGCATCGAAAGCAGCCATTGCCTGATTAGCCAAAATACGATAGTCTTTTTCTCCATGAATACAGAGGATAGGCGTATCCCATTTCTCCACGAATAGGTGAGGAGAGTTGGCAAACGTACGTTGTGCCACCGGGTTTTGTTTTTCCCAGTATGCGCCTCCCATATCCCAGTTGGCAAACCATTTTTCTTCAGTTTCCAGATATTGCATTTCCATATTGAAGATACCATCGTGGGCAATGAATGCTTTGAATCGTTTGTCATGATGTCCCGCCAACCAGTATACGGAGAATCCTCCGAAGCTGGCACCTACACATCCCAAGCGATCTTTGTCTACATACGGCTCTTTTGCCATTTCATCGATAGCAGTGAAATAATCTTTCATACACTGGCCACCGTAGTCACCACTGATCTGTTCGTTCCATTCCACGCCAAATCCCGGCAAGCCGCGACGATTCGGAGCAACAATGATATAATCATTGGCTGCCATAATCTGGAAGTTCCAGCGATAAGACCAGAACTGGCTTACCGGACTTTGCGGACCTCCTTCACAGAACAGCAAAGTCGGATATTTCTTGTTCGGATCAAACTGCGGAGGATAGATTACCCATGTCAACATCTGTTTGCCATCTGTTGTTTTCATCCAGCGACCTTCCACTTTACCCATTTCCAACTGGTCGTAGATCTGCTTGTTTTCCTGCGTCAGTTGAGTAGTAGAGCCATCCAGTGCCACTGTATAAATCTCATCACCCATGCTCATAGAATGACGTTTGGCGATCAGTTTATCCCCGAAAAGAGCTACACTTTCATAATCGTACATTCCTGAAGTGATTGCCTTTACCGAATCATTGGCCAAATCCAGCGCATAAATCTGCGATTCTCCGTGCCATACACCGGTGAAATAAATCATCTTTGCATCTGCTCCCCAAACAAAGGCATCTACATTCGATTCGAATGCCTTACTCACAAAACGCTTCTCGCCAGTTTCCAGGTTCATGATGAACAGACGGTTCAAATCCGCTTCGTAACCGTCACGTTCCATACTCTGCCAGGCGATATATTTGCCGTCTGGAGAGTATTGCGGATTGGTATCATATCCTTTGTTCTCTTCCGTGATATTTTCCGTTTTTTGGGTGTTCAGGTCATAAACGTAAATATCGGAGTTGGTAGAAATCGCATATTCCAGTCCTGTCTTTTTACGGCAAGTGTAAGCCACTTTGTCCGAAGTTGTATTCCAGGCAAGTTGCTCAATGCCACCCCAAGGTTTCATTGGACTTTCATACGGTTCTCCGTTCAGGATATCCACGATATTGGAAATACCGTTACCGTCGAAGTCGGCAATAAAAGGATGTGGAGCTGTCGTTACCCATTCATCCCAATGTTTGTACATCAGATCGGTCACGATGATACCTGTGGCTTTCGGCAGGTCCGGATATTTATCAGCAGTGCTTTCTTTCGTCTTTACTTGTGAGATAAACAGTAGCTTTTTGCCATCTGGCGAAATGGAATAACCTTCGATGTCTCCGTCGTAGTGGGTCAATTGCTTGCGTCCGCTACCATCCGGGTTCATTTCATAGAGCTGGCTGCTTCCGTTGTCATTACTTAAGAATGCAAGTTTGGTGCCTCCTTTAATCCATGTCACTTCATTTTCCTGATACGGGGTATGAGTGATTTGCTGGTTTTCGCTTCCATCTGCGTTCATCACGAAAACTTCGCGGTTACTCTTGTTTTCCGGTACGCTGTAATACGCTACCGTATACGCAATTTTCTTTCCGTCGGGCGATACGGCGAATCCGCCGATACGTCCCATAGCCCAAAGTGCTTCGGGAGTCATGCGCTTCCCTTCGATCTTAATATCCGATTTCTCGATAAGCACCTGATCTGTCTTGCCTGCGTCTTTGGTTCCTCCGCAGGCAGCTAACAACATTGCTGCCGACATCATAATTAAATTAGCTTGTCTCATATATTTTATAAAATGTTTATTTTCTTGCGAAGATAGTGAAAAAAGGATTTAAATCTTCTTTTTCTGCCAGTTTCCTTTCTTCATATACCAGTAGCAGAACAACAGTATAAAAGTACCGTACACACATTCCGTCGTCCAGGCAAATGCGACATCCATTCGCAGGTACATAATGAAATATGCAGAGTATGTGACATAGATAGCCAGTACACAAAGTTCCATAGCCAATGCCGTACGTGTATTTCCCGTACCTGATACCGATTGGAAATACACATTGGCAGGCACCAGCACCAGATAGGCAGAGCATAGTACCCACAGTGAAGGTACGGATGCCGCTCTTAAATCCGGGATGTCTGTATAAATGCGCAGAATCAGATCCGGGAATAAGCAGAAAAACACCAGGATCGGCAATACAAAGATATATCCGATACGGATATGTTGCTTGATAGTTCCCCGTACACAATCCTGTTCGCCTGCACCGATCAGGTTACTTACCAGCGAACCGCAGGTGGAAGCAAATGCCATTGCAATCATAAACGGTATCCCCGACACGTTGCGGATGATGTTGGCAATCGCCAATGACCGCTCTCCCAAATGTTCCACAAACAGGAAGAACATGAACCAGGTAGACAAAGAAACGAAATTCTGAATCATTGTCCACACAGAAACATTCAGTATGCGTTTCAGTGTTTTTCCATGGAATTTGGGCAATATGTTCAACGCATATTTCTTGCAGTCAATTCGTTTCCAGGTATAGATGATGAAGAAAATCACCGATACCATTTCGGCCAGTGACGAACCGATGGCAGCACCGGCAATTCCCAGTTGCGGGAAACCGAATTTACCGAAGATCAGGATATAGTTGAATACCACATTCGAAAGCACCATTACGATAGAGTTCAGCGTCAGTGTTTTGGTTTGTGTCGTACCTACAAAGAAGGCGCGGAACATGACCATGACAAAAGAAAAGAAGAACCCGTACACACGCCAGTGAATATAACTTTCGGCTGCATCGTAAATGTGAGGAGACGAAATGATATTCTTTAAGATATATGGTGAAAATACGATGGAGAATGTGAATAAAATCACTGCCATGGCAAGTAGGAAATAAATGCCCTGATAGAAAATCGGTCCGATTTCCTTGTAGTTTCCTTCTCCGTTGCGGCGGGCGATTAAGATCTGTGCGCCGATGCTGAAACCGAATGCCATCATAAAGATGGCGAGATAATATACCCCTGCGATAGCAGAAGCACCCAGCTCGATTTCTCCTACACGTCCCAGAAAGGCCGTGTCCGTCATGCCGATCATTTGCTCCATAATCAGACTGATCAGGATAGGGAAGGTGATCGTCCAGATTTGTTTATACGAATATTTGGTTTTCATCTTATTATATTGTTTAGAGAAAGAAAGCCGGGCAACCAAAATAGGGTGTCCGGCTTTCTTAGAATATGATTCAGGAATAATTCCTTATTTTTTATTCTGTCTTTGCTGCTGCAGTAGCTCTTGTTGCTTCTGCATCGCTTCCAGACGAGCAGCAAATCCGGTCTTTTTCATTTGTTTCGGGTCCTTCTTTTTCGCTTCAAGAATAGCCAACAATTTAGTTTCGTCGGTCGTTTTACGAAGCAGAATCATAGTACCCACGCTAATCAGCGTTGACACGAAATAGTAATAGTTCAAACCTGACGGATAGTCGTTCAAGACAAACAAGAACATAATCGGCATCAGGTACATCATCCATTTCATAGCCGCCATTTGTGGCTGCGCTCCGGTATCCTGCATAGACATCGTGTACTTCGTGTTCAAGATGTTTGTCACCGTCATCAGCAAGCAGAACAAGCTAAGGTGGTTGCCCAGGAACGGAATATGGAATGGGAATGTGATGATAGCGTCATAAGTAGAAAGATCGTCCGCCCACAAGAAACTCTGTTGACGCAGCTCGATAGCACTCGGCACGAACATAAACAAAGCCATCAGGATAGGGAACTGCAATAACATCGGCAGACAGCCGCCCATCGGGCTTACCCCGTATTGGCTGTAAAGGCCCATCACTTCCTGCTGTTTCTTCATTGCATCTTCCTGCTTCGGATATTTCTTGCTGATTTCGTCAATTTTCGGTTTCAATACACGCATCTTGGCAGAAGACATGTACGTTTTCCAGGTAGCCGGATAAACCACGACTTTCACCATGATGGTCAGAATCAACAGTACGATACCCATGCTCAATCCCCAGCCGGACAACCAGTCGAATACGTTGATTGTGATAAACTGGTTAATCCAGCGAATCAACGGCCAGCCCAGATAAACCAGTCTGTGAAGTTCCCATTTCTCGTCGCGGCCTTTATCCAGCGCTTTCAGCGTCTTAAAGTGGTTCGGACCGAAATAGAAATACATCTCTGTCGGTTCTTTGCCTGTTGGATCAAAGAAAGTATTCATTTCAGCAGAATAATCTTTGATATATCCGCTTCCTTGCTGCTCCATTTTTGACTTTACGGAAACCTTGTCGAAATCCTGTTCAGCAATAAATACAGACGAGAAGAACTGATTCTTGAAAGCTACCCAATCAATGCGTCCCGGCAAATCCTGACTGTCATCTTTGGCAGCAGATAAGTTGTCCACATTGTCACCTGTTACTTTATAAGTCAGTTCCGACAGACGATTCTCATAGGTGAATCCTTTTTCCAGTTGGCGGGCGCGTTGTGACCAGTCGATGTCCACATACTTGGTGCTTGCCAACTTGTTTTCCATGCCTGTCGCTTTGATTTCAAAGTTCATCAGGTAGCTATCCGGTTTCAGCGTATAGATGAAATCGATATAGCTTGCGCTATCCGCAGCCAGACGCATGGTAACACTACTATCCGTCTTGTTTACAGCTTCAAAGAAATAATCTTTGGTCTGGATGGCTCCTGCTTTGTTGTAGAAGTTGAAGTTCATCGAAGCATCGTCACCGTCGAACAACATAATCGGTGTCTTTTTGTCCTGTGCCATATAATCCTTCAGCATGGCTGAATAGACACGTCCGCCTTTTGTTGCGAAAGTAATTTCCGCTACATTATTCTGGATGCTGATTTTAGAATCGGTCCCATGCAAGGCATTGAAAAACAAAGCAGAAGAATCGGCAGCCGATGCAACCTCTTTTTGGCTGTTAGCCAGCGCAGCTTCTGTTTTCGCCTTCAGCGCTTCCTCCTGCTGCTGTACTACGGCAATAGAGTCATAGTATCTTTTTTGTGCAGCTATCTGTTCCTCGCTTGGACGACTCAAAAAGCTGAATCCTACCAATAATATGCCTATTAGAACGAGACCTGTGATGGTGTTTTTATCCATTCTTATTTTAATTACAAATTATAAAATTACAAACTACCGGTCGTTTACCGCGTATTGTTAGCCTTTTGCCGTTGTTTTTTCGTTTTCGATGGCAGCCTTCACAAATGCCACGAACAACGGATGAGGGTTCAGTACCGTACTGCCATATTCCGGATGGAACTGTGTACCGACAAACCATTTCAAAGCCGGGATTTCAACGATTTCTACCAGATCCGATTCCGGGTTGATACCTACACATTTCATGCCGGCAGCTTCATATCGGTCTTTATAATCATTGTTGAACTCATAGCGATGACGGTGACGTTCCTGAATATGTTCTTGTCCGTAAGCCTGATATGCTTTCGAACCTTTCTGCAATACACATTCGTAAGCACCCAGACGCATCGTACCACCCATGTTGGTGATTGCTTTCTGTTCTTCCATGATATCAATCACGTTGTGCGGAGTCTTTTCATCCATTTCACGTGAGTTGGCATCAGCGTATCCCAGTACGTTGCGTGCAAATTCGATGGCGATGCATTGCATACCCAGACAAATACCGAAAGTCGGAATGTCATGCGTACGTGTATATTTGATAGCGACAAACTTGCCGTCAATACCCCGTTGACCGAATCCCGGACCGATCATTACACCTGCCATGCCTTTCAAAGCTTCACCTACATTTTCGTCTGTCAGTTTCTCACTGTTTACGAAATGAACTTCCACTTTGCGGTCGTTGTAAGTACCTGCCTGCGATAAAGCTTCGCGGATAGACTTATAAGCATCCTGCAAATCGTATTTTCCAACCAGTGCAATATTGATCGGTTCTTTGGTTTCTGCAGCGTGACGACGTTCCAGAAATTTACGCCATGGGCCTAATCCCGGAGTTTCTCCTACCGGTAGTCCCATCTTTTCTAGGATAGTGCTGTCCAGTCCTTGCGCCTGCATCAGGATAGGTACTTCGTAAATTGTTTCTGCATCGATAGACTGCACAACGGCTTTATCATCTACATTACAGAATTGTGCCACTTTCTTGCGCAGTCCGTCACTTAGCGGATGCTCGGCACGCAATACCAGTACATCCGGCTGGATACCCACACTTTGGAGCTCCTTTACAGAATGTTGCGTCGGTTTTGTTTTCAACTCTCCGGCGGCAGCAAGGTAAGGAACATAAGTCAAGTGTACACAAAGAGCGTTCTTTCCGAGTTCCCATTTCAACTGACGGATACTTTCGAGGTAGGGGAGTGACTCGATGTCACCTACCGTACCACCGATTTCAGTGATTACAAAATCAAACTTGTATTTATTACCAAGCAGTTTTACATTCCGTTTGATCTCGTCTGTGATGTGAGGAATCACCTGGATCGTTTTACCCAGATAATCTCCACGACGTTCCTTGTCAATGACGCTCTTGTAGATACGTCCCGTAGTAATGTTGTTCGCCTTTGTCGTTTGTATACCCAGGAATCGCTCATAGTGTCCCAAGTCGAGGTCGGCTTCGTGTCCGTCTACGGTTACATAGCACTCTCCGTGCTCGTATGGATTCAATGTTCCCGGGTCGATGTTGATATACGGGTCAAACTTCTGAATGGTTACATTATAACCTCTTGCTTGCAGCAACTTACCGATGGATGATGAGATGATCCCTTTTCCTAATGAAGAGGCAACACCACCGGTGACGAAAATATACTTTGTTTCTCCCACAGCTATAACTGTTTTAATAATTGTTTACTTAGTAGTAATCTTACGAACTTAAAAAGCGCAAAATTATAAAAAAAGGAGGAAGATTGCAGCCTTTCGTCTCTACAATTTTATTAAAAAATGCAATTTTGAAAGAATCCTATGATTTCTGAACAAAATAATGTAGCTTTGCAGCCTAAACCATAGACAAATATGATGAGAATTACTACTTTATGTTCAGCGTTTATCCTGTCAATCTTATCGTTATCGCTTTTTGCGCAGGAACCAGTCGAGGCTGCTTCACTTCCGACTGACTCTCTACAGCCTGCCCCTGAAGTGATTAAACCTGCTAAAACGGTCAAACCTTCGGCAGTTGTGGCAAAGGCCAGAGTTGTGAAAGCTGATACGCTTTCGGCAGAGCTTCAGAAATATTTAATGTTAAAACTTAATCTGTCAGGTCCGACACCGAAATTGGATACTGTTTCTTATTTATATAATAGGTATGTTGCGCAATTGGATTATTTGAATGATTTGTCTGTGCCGCCACGTTATATTCCGTCCGATCCCGATTATTTTCGTCTGTTTACACCTTTGGCATATTATTATGCTCCGATGGCTCAATACTCGAAGCTGGAATGGAAACCCATGCAATTGGATACCACTCCTCAACTGACGCAAGAGCTTTTGCCATACGATACCCTGGCATTTACCAAAACTCAACGTGCCGAGAAGATAGTCAACAGCGCGTTGATGGATCTTTATTTGGCGCGTCCGGAATTAGTTGTCACTACGGAGGATCGTATCATGAGTCGTGACGTGTTCCGTCATGATGTGAAGCCGAAAATATCTCCCAAAGCAAATGTTATTCATCTGTTTCAACCGGAAAACATGGATGATAATGTAGGAAAGGCCAATATGAAGATTAGCAGGCCTAACTGGTGGGTGACCGGAGGTAACGGATCGTTGCAGATCAGTCAGAACCACCTTTCGGATAACTGGTATAAGGGAGGTGAAAGTAACTTCTCCGGATTAGCGACTTTTCAAATTTTTGCCAACTATAATGATAATGAAAAAGTCCTGTTTGAGAATCAACTGGAAGCTAAAGTGGGTATGACCTCCACTCCGTCAGATGAATATCATAAATATCTTTTTAACACCGACCAATTCCGCTTATATAATAAATTAGGTTTGAGGGCTTTCAAGAATTGGTACTATACCATTTCTTCCGAGTTTAAGACACAGTTCTTCAATGGATATAAAGCTAACAGTGAAGAATTAGTTTCGTCTTTCTTGTCTCCGGCAGATTTGGCGGTCAGTGTCGGTATGGATTATAAATTGAGTAAGAAGAAATTTAATCTTTCCGTATTTATGGCGCCGTTGACTTACAACTTGCGTTATATTGGCAATTCTGAAGTAGACGAAACTAAGTTTGGTTTAGACAAAGGAAAATGCTCTAAAAACGACTTCGGTTCCCAGTTGCAATCGACATTGAACTGGACCATTATCTCTGCAGTCACTTTAGAGTCTCGCCTCAATTATCTGACCAACTACCATTGGGCACGTGTAGAGTGGGAGAATACATTCAACTTCGTTTTGAACCGTTATCTTTCTACTAAGCTCTATATACATACCCGTTTTGACGATAGCTCGAAACCGACTGAAGGAGACAGCTTCTTCCAGTTGAAAGAATTGCTTAGCTTTGGTATCAATTATAAGTGGTAAGTAAATCAAAAGAAATACAAATCAGGCGCGGAAATTCCGCGCCTGATTTGTATAGGGATGTTGTCTAAAATATGGGTGGTAAAATAGAACCAATGTGATAGAGGTAGAGTATTTTTTTATGTCTAGGATAGTCTTAACTATATATTTCTATTTGTGTGTAAAAAAAGAAAGCGTTTTTTCTTGTTTACTATTTATTATTTTATTTATCTTTGTCACCGAATTCAGTCCATTACCTAAGGAGTAATGGAAAAATGAGGGGTAAAAATACATGATCATTAAGAAAAATGACGATCGAAATCTTCTGCCAACAGATGTGATTGGCAGAGGCGTAGCACGCTCAAAACGATGGTTAGTGGCAATCGTACGTATTTGTCACGAGAAAAAAACAAGTGAGCGGCTTACGAAAATGGGGATCGAAAATTTCCTTCCAATTCAACAAGAAGTCCATCAATGGAGCGACCGTCGTAAAGTTGTCGACCGGGTACTACTTCCGATGATGATCTTCGTTCATGTTGATCCGCGAGAACAAAAAGAAGTCTTAACCTTATCTGCTATCAGCCGTTACATGGTATTACGTGGGGAGAGTACTCCGGCTGTTATTCCTGACCAACAAATGTTGCGATTTAAGTTTATGCTCGACTACTCGGATGAGACGATCAGCATGAGTACATCGCCATTAGCTCCAGGAGAAAAAATACGGGTAATCAAGGGACCATTGGCAGGACTGGAAGGGGAATTAGTAAATGTGAATGGGAAATCGAAAGTTGTTGTTCGATTGACAATGTTGGGGTGTGCATGTGTAGATATACCGGCTGGATGTGTAGAGCCAGCATCAGAAAATGGGGATTTGAATGATTAAATAATCAATCTTTTTATAGGGGACATGGGGGATTTTACTGCAAGAACATTACAAAAGATCTGCTTAATATAGCAGATTATCTATTTAATGTCGGTGACAAATATTAGGGGCTTGTTGTCCGATAACCTTTCCCAATTAAAAAAATCCACGAAATATTTAATTATATCTGCTTAAAAATAAAATAAGCAGTGAATACATTGGGCTTTTACAATTAAAAAATACGATAAACAGAATGAAAGGAATAGTTTTAGCTGGTGGTTCAGGCACTCGTTTGTATCCTATCACCAAAGGAGTGAGTAAGCAGTTGCTTCCTGTTTTGTAAGCGTCCAAAAATGACGTATTGACTTGTTTTTGTTTAGGCTTTACCTTTGCTGCACACTTATAAAAATATGCACAGTAGCAGTGTTTTTGAAAAGTCATGGTTCCTCTACAAGACTGTGGGTGAACTCAAAGGAATCTCAATCAATTCGTATTGTGGGGCTCAAGGAAATTTTTGTCGTGATTTTAATAATTGGTTTGTGAAGACGCGTGAAAAAATCATTCCCGTTTAGGTCGATAGTATTCCTTGCTCTGATGTCTTATGGAAGAATCACAGGTTGTGGTTTTCGGTGAATCGGTATTAAAGGGTACTTCTTCTCGTTCTAACTCCGGTAATATTCTTATCACTATCCATACTCGTGGTGGGTTTGCTATTTGTAAAAGTAACTTGGACTATTGGGGCTTAAAAGAATTGGAAGAGAAGCTGGAGACCTATGTTGACAATTTCGGGTTTGAATAACTTCTATTATCTTTCTAGTTTTCACGATATGTATTGCAAAGCTCCACGAGTTTCAGAAATCGTTCGTTCTCGTTATTCCCATGATCCTTTTTTAGGTAGATATTTATTTCTTATGTCCAAAGATCAAAAGATGGTTAAATGATCTATTACGAGCTTCATACTTATCATAAGTCAATAGCAAGTGTTTATTATATCGAGGGAAATATAGAAAAAATGTCGAAAATTCTAATAGGCTATAGATATGATATGATAGTGGACTTTACGTATGGAATGTGGCTGAATTAAATGAACATATTGGGATGGTTGATAAAACAGCTGTAATATAAATGAAAAACTATAGTTTTGATGGAGCACGGTAATAATAGGAGAATAGCTAAGAATACTCTATTGTTATATTTTCGCATGATGTTTATGATGTTAGTGTCATTATATACATCACGTGTAGTATTGCAGCAGTTAGGTATAGACGATTATGGCATATATGAAGTCGTAGGTGGTGTCGTTGGACTATTATCGTTTATCAGTGGGGCATTAGCTTCTGGATCAACTCGTTTTTTAGCTTTTGAATTAGGAAAGGGTGATAGAAGGAAAATGATCAAAACTTTTTCTTCAATCTTTATAATACATACTGTATTTGCGTTGGTAGTTGTTGTTCTGCTTGAAACGGTTGGATTGTGGTTTCTACATAATAAATTAGCTATTTATGATAATAGAATGGAAGCTGCCGTTTTTGTATTTCAGGTATCAGTTATTACATCTTTTATAACGTTTACTCAAATACCATACACAGCTTCAGTCATGAGTCATGAACGCATGAGCATCTTTGCCTATGTGAGTATTATTGAAGTTGTACTGAAATTAGCAATAGTTTATATGTTGCCTTATGGAGGATTTGACAAACTGAAATATTATGCCTTGTTGCTGTTAATCGTACAAACATTCATCGCATTGATATATAGATGGTATTGTACAAGAAATTTTGAAGAAACAAAGAAATGTATGATAATAGATTGGGGAATGATCAAAAATATTCTTTTTTATTCACTTTGGAACTTGTTTACAAACATTACTATGACATTAAAAAACCAAGGTGTTGTAGTGCTGATATCTATGTTTTTTACTCCACAGGTAGTGACAGCTCGCGCTTTGGCAAATAAAATTAATATGGCTGCCAATCAGTTTGCAGATAATTTTAGAGCAGCCTCTAATCCGCAGATTATTAAAAGATATGCGGCTGGCGATAAGGATGGAAGTAAATCATTGACTATTTCAATATCCATGTATAGTTTCTATTTGATGCTGATGTTGGGAGTGCCTATTATGCTTGTGGCCGAACCTCTTATCAAATTTTGGTTAGGGCAAGTTCCAGAGTATTCGGTCATATTTCTTCAGTTTGCTATAGCAACGAGCATTATCAATTCAATGAATAATTCCTTTTATACGGCATTGTGTGCAGTTGGAAAATTGAAATTCAATTCTATCTTTTCTGCTATTGTATCTGTGTTGGTTGTTCCTATAGGCTATGTGTGCTTTAAGCTTGGTTTATCGCCAGTATCAATTGCTATTATTATTTTGATTGATGACATGATTCTTTCATTCGTAGTAAAACCAATTGTTTTAATTTATGATGCTGAATTTAAATGGTCGGAAATTTCTAAATGTTATTGGTCGTGTCTTAAAGTTACTCTTTGTGCAATCCCTATTCCGGTATTTCTTTCTATATATCGCGATCAACTCTTTTTAAATGATTATATAGGATATTCTGTCATTCTTTTCATTACTATGTCTTGTCTTTTTTTATTCATTTGGACCTTAGGCATTAGTAAGGTAACTCAACGAAAAATGATAAGTTTAATAAAATTGAAAATTAGTAAAAAATATGGATTCTAGTAAGACAATCATTCAGTTGCATTCTCTGTTGAAACAATATGATATTAAAAATATAGTGTTTAGCCCAGGTGGTCGTCATTTGCCACTGATTCATTCAATTGAACAAGATGATTATTTTAATACCTTTAGAGTGATCGATGAACGTAGTGCGGGTTTCTATGCATTAGGAATGATACAGAAAACGGGGAAACCTGTGGCAATATGCTGTACATCGGGAACTGCATGTATAAACTTAGCGAGTGCTGTGTGTGAAGCATTTTATCAACACCTTCCTCTTCTTGTAATTTCAGGGGATAGAATGATAGAATATCTTAACCAAAATGAGGATCAACAGTATGATCAAATTAAATCGTTTGAAGGGTTTACAAAATATCGGGTGCGCCTTCCCCGCATTGATTCAGAAGTAGATGAGTGGTTTACAAATCGAACTATCAATGAAGCTATGATTGAATTAACGCACCATGGCAATGGACCTGTACATATTGATTTTCCAATAGGAGATCCGTTTAGTGAAATATTTAAATTGGAGTCAATCCCTCTAGTTCGAAAGATAAATTTGTATGATGCTGAAACAGAAAATGTTCAATGGAGATATTTGGCAGGGCAATTGAAAGATAAACGCATTGGAGTCTTATGGGGGCAATCAGTCACTTTATCAACTAAATTAGAAGGTGCTGTCAAACGATTTGTTGAAAAATTTGATGCGGTCATTTTGACGGATTATATTTCTAATTGCCATTATCCACATACATTTAATAATACACCTCGGCTTCTTCATGCCAAGTTCCTGTTTCAAGAAGAAGAAATGTTGTTGCCAGAAGTGCTTATTACTGTGGGTGGAAACTATATTTTCAATGCTGAATTGAAAGGAATGATGAAAAGTCGTAAGGCAGAGCATTGGCAAGTTGGAAAGGAAGATAAGGTTGTTGATGGATTTAAGAAACTCACACATATGTTTGAAATGAGTGAGACTTTATTCTTTGATAAAATATCAGAAAACGCTTCTTTTGTTAATAATACTGGTTATTATGAATTTTGGAGTCAATTGGATAAGGAGGTGCCACAACCTAGTTCTGATAAATATAATGAATTGCACATAATAAGTTCTGTTCTTAAAAAGATGCCAGTAGATGCCGATTTGCAGATTGGTAATAGTTGGAGTATTCGTATGTCTCAATTGTTAGATATTCCAGCCACAGTTCGTCAATATTGTAATCGTGGAGTTAATGGTATTGATGGTTCTTTGTCTACAGCAGTGGGTTTTGGTGCAACTAATGAACGTCTTACTTATCTTGTTATTGGAGACTTGTCTTTTTTTTACGATATGAATGCATTGTGGATAAGCAGTCTTTCTCCAAATATGAGGATTCTAATGATTAATAACCATGGAGGGGCCATGTTATTTAAACCTTTTATGCGTGAGATGATGGAAAAATACCCAATGAGTAATTTAGGTAAAGATTGTAAAATAGTGACAGCAGAGGGATGGGCTACTACAACGGGCTTTGAGTATTTTGCCGTTAATGATATGAAAGATTTGGAAAAAGCAGCCAGTTTGCTTGCCCAAAAAGAATCTGACAAGCCCATATTTGTAGAAGCATTTACAAATTTCTTTGATGATACAGCTTCATATATGGACAATCTTGCATTCGAAAGAAGGAGTCTTTCTGAAAAGGTTATAGGTAGGATGAAACGTTTCTTAAAGAAATAATGATATGCACTTTGCTGATTGTGAGTATTTACTGATATTTGGTGTATTTTTTATATGTGTAATAATTTCGACGCGTGAAGGAGGTGATAGCAATAAGTGTATTGTGTACCCAGATGCAAGTTCTTTATTAAAAGCTCTTTGCTGTTTGGTGATAGTATGTCACCATTTCGCATTGAGAACTACAGGAGGATTTGCTAATACAATTCTAGAAATAGGTGGTGGATCTTATGCTTTGGTTATCTTCTTATTTTTATCGTCTTATGGCATTGCGAAATCGGAAATAAAACATCCCACTACGATTGTTGTATATGCAAAAAAGAGGATATGGAAATTGATGTTCCCTTATATTATTATTACGGTAATAGCTATTGGAATTTATTTTCTTGTAGGAGCAAATGCGGATCCTGAAGAATTGAAAGCTGCTAGGGTTAATGTTGCATTCGTAGAGTTAGGACAACATAGAACGAATTTTACAGATATATATAGATATATAGTAGGTTGTAAAACTTTTAGTAGTTCAATGTGGTTTGTCGGTGTGACACTTTGCTCATACTTAATTTTTGGGATTGCTAAAAGTCTTGCAACGATAAATGGAAAATATGAAGTGATGAATAAAAGAGGTTTTTACTCACAATCTATATTTTATTATTAACATTGTTTGCAGTGTTTACATATACACGACCTGATGATTTTCCTGCTCACTATTATCGAAATTTATGGGTGCTTGTATTAGGATTGTGGGTTGCATTATACGAAAATGAAATACTTAAGAAGTCTTTAGAGAATAAAATGGGACTATATTTTATTGTCAATGTACTGATGATATTGTGGGTGTTTATAACATCATCAGGAGATAAATATTATGTTATTTTTGTCAACTTAGGTTTCTTCTCAATTTTGCTGTCGAATGAGCTTTTTAAAAAGTTTTCATTAAAGCGCAATAGCATGATACTGTATCTTGCTGGCATTTCATATTATATCTATCTAATTCATGATAAGGTGCTTACTATAACATGGTGGTATTTTGGGTATATATCATCGATTTTAATTGTTATCGTTTGCTTGATTCTTTCAATTATAACAAATAGATTTGTTAATTATGTTTTACGTAAGTAGATGTTATTGGAAAAGAATTTTTTCTATCCTTTTTTCAGCAAGGAATAAAGTTTATGTTTTGTGTCATCCTATCCATTCTAATTTGGGGGACCAAGCACAGCTTATGTGTACTGACAAATGGATAAAGGAAAATTATCCTTCTTATCAAATTATACATTTAGGATATTTGAAGCCAACACTCAATTTATCTAATAATGCTAGGTCATTGTTAACTGAATTTTCCTATCGTTTGACCTTGGTAGTTCTTAAACTCAAAATGAAAAGAAATGACATATTGTTGGGACATAGTGGCTATTTCATGGTGGATCATCATAACGGTTGGAAGATGTTTACAGATATGATGGGGTATTTCCCCAACAATAGGATGCTGATATTTCCACAGACAATTAATTTCCATACTCCGATAATCCAACAGTTCGTTTCTAATTGTTTCGCTAAGAATAAAAATACCATTCTTTTGTGTCGAGATAAGATTTCTTATAAAAAAGCGCAGGAATTATTTTCTTCTACGCCTTTACTCCTTTATCCAGATATTGTGACCTCATTAATTGGAACCAAATCTTATAATACGGAGAGAGAAGGAGTCTTGTTCTGTATGAGAGACGATATTGAGACATTTTATAAAGAAGAAGAGATAGATAAGCTTATGGGGCGTTTTGGAAGCCTTAGAAAAGAAAAGGTTGACACAACATTAAAAGGAGTACCTTGTGAAGAACTGGACAAACACCGTGATGAAATTATATACGGTATGATTAGTAAGTTTGCTACTTACAGAGTGGTAATTACCGACCGTTATCATGGTACAATATTTTCTGCTATTGCTAATACACCTGTCATAGTTCTTAATTCTGCTGACCATAAACTTAGCAGTGGAGTTAAATGGTTTCCGGAAGAAGAATATCACGATGCTGTTCAATATGCCCAAAGCTTAAATGATGCATATCTTAAGGCCCAGGCAATATTGAGTCAAAAAGACAGAACTTATAAAAATCCGCCATATTTTAGAAATCAATATTGGGATAAGTTGAAGGATATTTTGGACAAGAAATAAATCATCTCATAAAGAATAGCATGAAAGTATTGCATATATGTACCACTGATAGTGGTGGTGCAGGGTTGTGTTGTTTGAGAATTCATGAATCTCTGTTGAAGCAAGGGGTAGACAGTAAAGTTTTGGTGTTAGAAAAAAGAAGCCCGAACGCGAGAGTTTTTGAATATGGAAGATGGAAAAATACTCTATGGAAGGCATTTAACAAAGTACTAAGGTTATTACACTTAGAAATTACGAATTATAATAAAGTATTTAACCTAAGTGTTCGTCAAAAGCGATGTTATACTCTGCCGACATCCATAATTGATGTATCTCGTTATCCCTTGATTCAAGAAGCTGATGTAATACACCTACATTGGATTAATCATTTCGTTGATTATCCTTCTTTCTTTAAAAAAGTGAAGAAACCATTTGTTTGGACTTTACATGACGAAAATCTTTTTTTAGGTATTGCTCATTATACGGAAAGTAAAAGCTATGGCGGTGATTTGGAGGCAGAGTATTATCATAAAAAGATGAAAATAGTGAAGGGCATAGAACGCTTGGGAATTGTATTCCTTTCTGAAATGATGTACAATCAATATCGTCAGCATGAAATGATTCTAAATGCCAAGACTACCATTATAAATAATGCAGTTGATTATAATAACTATTATCCGGCAAAAAAGAATATTGCCAGGCAACAAATGGGAATACCGCAAGATGCAGTAGTTTTTGTATTTGTATCTGCCGAGTTATTTGATTCAAGAAAAGGCCTTGATATATTGGTTAAGGCGTTGGAAAATATGCAAATCCTTAATGTTATGATATTAGCCATAGGGACGGTGGGAAGTTATCAAGTTTCCTCAACTGTAAATGCGATAGGTCCTATTTACAATATTGAGAAAATGTCTTTAGCTTACTCATGTGCTGATTATTTTGTAATGCCTTCTTGTCAAGAAGCTTTTGCCCAAACACCTATTGAGGCAATGTCTTGTGGAGTTCCTGCGATAGTATTTCCTGTTAGCGGAACTAGAGAGTTGATTAACAAAACAAATGGTATTCTTTGTAATGGTTTTACTCAAAAAGATTTAGAAGAGGGTATCAATAAAGCTATGAATACAGTGTATGATAGTGATGAAATACGCAAAGATGTAATAGCTCGTTTTTCACCAGAGAAAATAGCAAAGAGTTATATGGATTTTTATAATCAAATATTATTAGATAAGAAGTTATGAAAAGATTATTAAAGAACTTCTTTAAAAAAGCAACGATATTAATATTTAGGCTTAAAGGAAAGGTTTCTTTGAAAGTAGGGAAAAATACGATGTTGTATCGATGTGATCTTTCAAACCCTTATGGATACCTTAATTCGATTGAAATTGGAAATAATTCTTCACTTAAGAATTGTAGATTTAATTTATTTGAGGGTGGAAATAAAATTATTATTGGTGATAATGTATTGATAAAAGGTATGACTTTTTGGATAGAAGATAGTAATAACATCATTAAAATTGGTGATAGGACAACTTCGGAGAATCATGTTCAGGTTGCGGCATGTGAGGGGAAAAAAATCGAAATAGGAGCAGACTGTATGCTTTCGCATGATATATATTTTCGTACGACAGATTCTCATTCAATTGTGGACAATAATGGAAAGCGTATCAATCCTGCTGATAATATTAAAATAGGTAATCATGTTTGGATTGGTATGCAATGTTTAATATTCAAAGGAGTTGAGATACCAGATGATTGTATTATTGGTGCAAGAAGTATCGTTACAAAGCATAAGTTCGATAAGAATTCTCTCATTCTTGGAATAAATGCAAAGATGATTAAACAAGATATTAATTGGATAAGAAAAAGAATATAATGTTAACAACATCAAAAGACAAAAATATATGGTTCTTCAATCTGTTATTGCTGGGGGTAATATTGTTTAAGAATGCTGATGTATACCAAGATTATGTATTTGGTAAATCTTTGATAATTAGAGGAATTGGTATACTTGGGCTGATGCTGTTTTGGTATTCGTATTTTAAACTTCCCAAAATCAGTTTGGGACAATTGTGTAGAAATCCTTTGTTGGTAATGTTTATCTTTATAGGATTTGTTACCATCCTTAGGTTTGATTCTAATAGCGACTTTACCTTATATCGGAAAATGATGATGGGGTCTTATATATGGCCTTATCTCATGCCTTTGCTGCTATTAGTAAAGATGGAAACAAAATACATAAAATTTTGTTTATATTGGATTTTGGCTCAAATGTTTTTAGACTTGTTCTTTTTGGCATTCAATTTTCAAACTATTGTTTATTCAAGCACAATAGTCTTAAAATTAGGACGTTTTGATGCTTTTATAATTAATCGTTTTTCTGTGGCTGCAAATCTGATTGTAGCTATTGCAGCTTTTGGTCTCGCTTTGAGTAAATTCAAAAACAAATGGCAAGTATTAATAATAGGTACAATCATTTTATCACTTGTCTCATCCATGATGGGAGGCCGACGTTCTTCGTCATTGTTGATGATACTTTGTTTGTTTATCATATTATGTTCTTATTTAAAATCCAAAAGGAAGATTATTCTACTTGTCTTACTTGCCCTTCTAATATCTTTTAGTAATTGGAATGTAGTCGATTCTTTGGCGGATCAATTTAATGTCATGTCGGAAAGGTTGGCTGTCAACACAAGGGATGGGACAGAAACTGAATTTTATAATGACATGGAATGGTATGATTGGATATTTGGGAAAGGTATGGATGGTACCTATAAGAGTTTGTCAGTATCATTAGATGATAAATTGAATAGAAACCTTATTGAAACAGGTTATCTTAATCTTATATTGCATGGAGGCTTACTTTTATTGATTCCCTATTTGTTTTTTCTGATAAAGGCTTTGTATTTAGGTGTCTCGAAATCAAAAAATATATTTATTAAAAGTTTTGCTTTTTATATAGGACTTCATTTGGTGTATTTATACCCTGGAGGTACTCCAGCTTTGGACTTGAGATATACTCTCTTATTCTTATTAATTAATTTCTGCATCACCCATTATAGAATTTCTTCCAGTGAGGATTTTGATATCTCTAAAAAGATATTGAAAAATTAAGTAATTAGATCATAACAATCTTGCTAAATTAATGACAATAAATAAAATTTCAGTAATTACAGTATGTTACAATGCTGTAAGTGGCATTGAGCGTACAATAAAATCAGTTCTTAATCAGACTTATGAACATCTTGAATACATTGTTATAGATGGCGGTTCAACGGATGGTACTATTGAAGTAATTAATCGATATAAAGATAAAATCGCATATTTCATTAGTGAAAAAGATAATGGTATCTATGATGCTATGAACAAAGGTATTAAAGTTGCTCATGGAACGTGGTTAAGTTTCATGAATGCAGGTGATTGCTTTGCCGATAATCTAGTCGTGGAAAGAATTTTTAAAGAAGATATTTCTTCCTATGTTAAAGTAATCTACGGTGATTTTATAGCAGAGTCTAACTTTACCTTAAATATTGTAAAAGCCAAGAATACGTGTGTGTTTTATAAAGATATGCCTTTCTGTCATCAAGCAGCTTTCTTGAGAAACGAAAATTATGTATATGATATTCAGTATCATATTGCGGCTGATTACAAACTATTTAGAAGTATTTATTCCAAATATGGAAAACGTTCATTTAAAAAGATGAAAATGGCTATAGCTATTTTTGACCTCAATGGTATATCTAATTCTAACGAGTCTTTACTTCGCAAAGAGTATCATGAACTTTATCATGAGTTTGGAGGATTCTATTATGTTATTGATTCAATTAAAAGGATATTATCTAAATTTTAATCTATGAATATTTCTGTAATAATTCCTGTATATAATATTGAGTCCTATTTGGAAAGTACTTTGAAAAGTCTGTTGGATCAAACATATAAGGACTTTGAGGTTATTCTTGTTAATGATGGAAGCGTTGACCGTTCACCTGATATCTGTGATGAATATGCAGCAAAATATAATTGTATTAAGGTTATACATAAACCAAACGGAGGGGTCTCTTCTGCAAGGAATGTCGGTATAGAAAATGCGCAAGGAGAATGGATATTTTTCTTAGATGGGGATGATTTATTGACGAAAGACGCATTTGAAACTTTGATTAAAACAGCCAATGAGACCAATTGCGATATTATAGAGGGTAATTATATAAGGGTTTTAAATTCAAAAACAATTTATACGCCTCTTTTGGATCAGGATAATTATATTGAGGATTCTATAGAGTGCATACAGAACACTTTGATGTATCAAAGGATTTTAATTATTCCTAGACTTTTTAAGAGAGAGATTATTGGCAATTTTCGTTTTGACAATAAAATTAAAATAGGCGAAGATATTCTTTTTACTATTCAAATACTACTAAATAGTTGTGTAAAGATAGCACATACGCATCAGATTATTTATCATTATATTCAACGTTTAGGGTCTGCGACGCATAATCATGAAACGATGGTTTATTATGATGTGCTTTCGGAAGCAATGGAAAAATTATTAGGGATAGATTCACCATATGGGGGATATTTTCAAATATTCAAGAGTATTAATTTGTATTTTAAAGCTGTAAAAAGTAATTCAAGTCTGTCAAAAGAAGATTACAAATGTATCAAGGGACATTTTTATCTGTTTTTTAGAGAGAAAAGATTGTCCTTAAAGTTTAGATTGCTATTTTGTAGTTATTGTGTTAGTCGGCATTTAGGTAATTTATTGCTAAAAGCAAGAATGCTGCTATTCCCCGTTTATTGATCAAAAAAAACAATTAGTTAATCTTATATACGTATGAATGTTTTATATATTACAGTCAGAAGTGATTTTGGCGGTGGTCCACGGCATATAGACCAATTGGTTGAATGGATGCCTAAGGATATAAATGTATTTATGGCATACCCCAAAGACGGTTGTCCTTATGGCTTACGATGGGAATCTAATAATAGGATTAAAGAAACTATATTTATCCCTTATCGAAAATTTTCATTGAAATCGTTATCTGAATTAAAGCACTTTATAAAAGATAACAAAATCGACATTGTTCATTCTCATGGTAATGGTGCAGGAATATACTCTCGATTACTGAAGATACTCTGTCCATCCGTTGCTGTTATTCATACGTTCCATGGTATTTCTGATGTATATAAATCTCCTGTTAAATATGTACTTAGTTTGTGCATGGGAACTTTGCTTTCACCATTTTGTACTAAATACATAGCGGTTTCTAAAGGTGAAAAGGAACTGTCTATAAAGCGGCATTTTTCAAAAGAGGACAATACACTTGTTATTTACAATGGTATAGAAAATCCTAATTCAAAACCACGAATAAAGCAAAATTGCCCAGTTATTATAGTGACACTTTCTAGATTTGATTATCAGAAAAACATGGACAGTATGCTTAGGATAGCTAAGATGCTGAAAAGTTGTTCTGTAAAATTTGTTTGGGTGGGGGATGGTCCTGATAGATTAAGACTGGAACAGCAAGCTAAAGATTGGGGGTTGGATATAACTTTTGTTGGATTTTCAAATGAGCCTATGGAATATTTAAAATCTGCAGATTGGTACATTTCGACATCTAGATTTGAAGGATTACCTTATGGCTTGATAGAGGCCTGTTCGGTAGGTCTACCTATTATCGCTAGTAATGTGAAAGGCAACAACGAAGTTGTTGTGAATGAGAAAACAGGTTTTTTATTTAAAGAAGAATCGGAAGCTGTAGAAAAAATCCGTTTAATATCTCAAAATGTTTATCCATATAGCGATTTCTCAAAAAATGCTATTCTTTTCTTCAAAGAGTATTTTACAGAAACTCAAATGATAAAAAGAATTGTATCCTTATATTTTGATATTTCTAAATCTTAAATATTGATTCTAATACAATTTTTATTCGCGATAATTCAATAGTTAAAAAACTCATTATTTTAATGCAAATTCTTCACAATCCTAATTACTACTTCCATTGGCTGAAGCTATGTAATGTTATACTTCTGCTTTCATATTTATTATTGAAGATAGCGGAGTAAATAGGGACAATCCTAAGTTGGGTGTGGAGATGGTTCACAATGCCCATACCAGTTAAAGGATTTTTTTTAATTGATAACATCTCATAATCATAAACAATATAATAGTTCCAAAATATAATTCTGTCATTACTATAATGATAGACAATTTTTCTTTTTGTAAAAATGAAAATACTACATATCTCAAAGTATTATTATCCCTATATGGGAGGAGTTGAAAATATTTGTAGGTACTTAGTTGAAGGGATGCCACAGTATCAGTCAGCTGTTTTATGTTTTAATGATCGTTGTAAAGACGTGATAGAAGAAATTAATGGAATTAAGATTTATAGAGTGGCTACTTGGATAAATATTGCAAGGCAAGCTTTATCATTATCTTATTTTACTATGATGAGAAAGGCTATAAGAGAATTTCGACCAGATATAATACATTTTCATTGGGCAAATCCATATCCTGCTGCTGTGTTACTTTTTATGTTTCCTAAAAATGTAAAACTTGTTGTTCATTGGCATATGGACATTATAAAACAAACTAAGATATATCCACTAATAAAGCCGATAGAGACCGCTTTATTAAAAAGGGCAGATTTGGTTTTGGTAACAAGCCCGCAATATAAGAATGCCTCTAATCCTTTACAAATATTTAAAGATAAAGTAAAAATCTTGCCAAATGCAATTAATGAAAAAAAATTTATTCTTCAACAAGGGGATGAGGTCGAAATTGAAAATATAAAGGAAAAATACAGTAATAAAAAAATTGTTTTTTTCGTAGGAAGACATATTCAATATAAAGGACTACCTTATTTAGTAGAAGCTGAAAGATTCATAAAATCTGACTGTGAAATTATAATAGCGGGTGATGGGCCTTTAACTGATAAACTGAAGAGTGCTTGTCATTCTTCTCGTGTGCATTTTGTAGGGCGGTTAGATGATAATGAGTTGCGCTGGCATCATTATGCTGCATCCATATTTGCTTTTCCTTCTATAACAAAAAATGAAGCTTTTGGTGTAGCACTTGCGGAAGCAATGTACTGTGGTACCCCTGCTGTAACATTTACAATACCGGGAAGTGGGGTAAACTGGGTTTCTTTAAATAATATTACAGGATTAGAGGTTTCGAACGAGGATTGTAAAGCATATGCAGGTGCTATTGATAAACTATTGATAGACGATAGATTGAGAGAGCAGTTCGCTCGAAAATCAATGGAACGTGTAAAAGAACATTTTACAATTCCTATCATGATACATTTGTTGGATTCATATTATAAAAATATGTTTGAAGATATCTATTCTAAATAATATTATAACTTATGCAGGAAGTCCAACGTTTTAACAAAGTCCTAAAGACTTTAGTCCTCTTTGGGGATCTTATTTTGCTGAACCTGCTTTTATGGGGATTTAATTGGTTTCTAGGTACTCGTTTCTGGTGTATTCATTGCGGTTCTATCTTTCAGGGAATGACTCTTGTCACTCTGTGCTATTTACTTTGCAATATGCATTCAGGTGTTATCCTTCATCGCACTGTGGTCCGTTCTGAACAGATCATGATTCGTGTTTTACGTAACATGGTTCCTTTTGTCTTTTTTTCGGTTTGTATGTTGCTTGTTTTTCATTTTCATTTTTCTCATTCCCGTTATTTCGGATTGTTTTATGTCGCTTTAATAATTGTAATTGTCAGCTATCGTTTAATTTTCCGTCATTTTTTGGAGCTTTATCGAAAAAAAGGTGGAAATGTTCGCAAGGTCGTCTTGGTTGGGAGTCATGAGAATATGCAGGAACTTTATCATGCGATGACGGATGATCCTACGTCCGGTTATCGTATACTGGGGTATTTCGAAGATTTTCCTTCAGACCGGTATCCGCAGGATGTTCCATATTTGGGACAACCCAATGAAGTAACTGTTTTTTTAGAAAAACATGTGGGAGAGATAGACCTGCTTTATTGTAGTCTTCCTTCTGCGCGAAGTGCGGAGATTGTTCCTATCATTAATTACTGTGAAAACCATCTGGTCCGTTTCTTTAGTGTACCTAATGTCCGTAATTATTTGAAACGTAGAATGCATTTTGAGTTAATGGGTAATGTTCCTGTACTTTCCATTCGTTGTGAACCATTGGAGTCATTGGAGAACCGTATTATTAAGCGTGCTTTTGATATTGTCTGCTCTGGACTATTTCTTATTACGGTATTTCCGTTCGTTTATATCTTTTTCGGAATCGCGATTAAACTAAGCTCTCCCGGTCCTGTCTTTTTCAAACAGAAACGCAGTGGTGAGGATGGCCGTGAATTCTGGTGTTACAAGTTCCGCTCAATGAGGGTTAATGCGCAGTGTGATACTCTTCAGGCTACGGAAAATGATCCTCGTAAAACACGTATTGGAGAAATAATGAGGAAGACTAGTGTAGATGAATTGCCACAATTCATCAATGTGTTGAAAGGGGATATGTCTATTGTAGGTCCCCGTCCACACATGTTGAAACATACGGAGGAATATTCCAATCTGATAAATAAGTTTATGGTTCGTCACTTTGTAAAACCCGGGATAACGGGTTGGGCCCAAGTGACGGGCTTTCGCGGTGAGACGAAAGAACTCTGGCAGATGGAGGGACGTGTGCAGCGTGATATCTGGTATATAGAGCATTGGACTTTTTTATTGGACTTATATATTATGTATAAGACGGTGTATAATGCTATACATGGAGAAAAAGAAGCATATTAAAAAATAAAACTTAGGAATTAAAGGGCGTTTAATTATGAATTTAAGAATTATGATGAGAAGACTAAACAAAAGAAGTTTGTGGCTACTATTGTTGCCATTCCTATTGGCTGGCTGTCAGTCTTATAAAAAGGTTCCCTATTTCCAGAATGTGGAAGTTGTGAACGAGGTAGAACAACAGGAAAAATTGTATGATGCCAAGATCATGCCCAAGGATTTGTTGACTATTGTGGTATCGTGTACTAATCCTGAACTTGCGATACCTTTTAACCTGACAGTTGCCAGTAATGCCGGAATAGCCGTGAGTACTTCGTCATATGTGACTACCCAACCTGTATTACAGCCTTATTTGGTAGATAATGAAGGAAACATAAATTTTCCGGTGTTAGGAGAATTGAAGTTAGGAGGCTTAACGAAAAGGGAAGCAGAACAGCTGATTATAGATAAATTGAAGCCTTACATGAAGGAGACTCCCATTGTAACGGTCCGTATGGTAAATTATAAAATATCTGTTATCGGCGAGGTTACCCGTCCCGGAACTTTTACTATTTCCAATGAGAAGGTAAATTTGTTGGAGGCATTGGCCATGGCAGGTGATATGACAGTATACGGTCTTCGTGATAATGTAAAGTTGATTCGTGAAGACGCAAACGGCAAACAACAGATTGTAACCTTGGACTTGAATAAGGCCGAAACCATTCTTTCGCCTTACTATTGGTTACAACAGAATGATATTATCTACGTAACTCCTAATAAAGCAAAAGCTCGAAATTCAGATGTAGGTAACAGTACCAGTCTTTGGTTCTCTGCCACCTCTATCTTGGTATCCATCGTCAGCCTATTAGTAAATATTTTAAAATAATGATTTGCAATGAAAGAAACAGATTTCAACGAAGCAAAAGAATCTAAGGAAGAAAATATAGACGTTAAGGAACTATTGTTTAAATATTTGATCCACTGGCCTTGGTTTGTGGGTGCGGTTGTGGTGTGTTTAATTGCGGCATGGGTCTATCTTTATATGTCTACTCCCGTATATAATATTTCCGCTACGGTTTTAATAAAGGATGATAAGAAGGGGGGGAGTGCCGGAATGCTTTCCGGGTTGGAGAGTCTGGGATTGGATGGTATGATCTCTTCTTCGCAGAATATTGATAACGAGATTGAAGTTCTCCGTTCAAAGACTATCGTCAAAGAGGTGGTTGAAGATTTGGGACTCTATATTTCTTATACAGATGAGGATGAATTCCCTTCCAGAAACTTGTATAAGACTTCACCAGTACAAGTGAGTCTGACTCCGCAGGAAGCTGATTTGTTGGAGGAGCCGATGATTGTGGAGATGGCATTGCAACCACAGGGAAGTATGGATGTGACTGTGAAGATTGACGATGATAAATATCAGAAACATTTCGAAAAATTGCCGGCTGTTTTTCCTACCGACAAAGGGACATTGGCTTTTTTTCTGACGCCTGACTCGGTATTATCTTCTAAAAGAACATCGGAAGAAACTACGGATTCGGAAAAGACTACACGTAATATTACGGCAACAATTAATAAGCCTTTGGCTGTAGCGAAATGGTATTGCAAGAATATGACGATTGAACCCACTTCAAAAACAACTTCTGTGGCTGTCATATCATTGAAAAATTCGAATGTGGAACGAGGTAAGGATTTTATCAATAAGCTATTGGAGATGTATAATATCAATACGAATAATGATAAGAATGAGGTGGCGCAGAAAACTGCAGAATTTATCAATGAACGTATTAGTATTATCTCCAAAGAGTTGGGTAGTACGGAAAAGGATCTGGAAAGTTTCAAACGTGGGGCAGGTATTACGGATTTGACCAGTGATGCACAGATTGCTTTGACCGGTAGTGCTGAATATGAAAAGAAGCGTGTGGAGAATCAAACCCAGATTAATTTGCTGCAGGATTTGCAGAAATATATGCAAAATGAAGGTTATGAGGTTCTGCCTAGTAATATCGGATTGCAGGATGTGAATCTTGCGGCTGCCATCAACCGTTATAATGATGTGCTTGTTGAGAGAAAACGTTTGCTGCGTACATCAACGGAGAATAATCCTACCATTATAAACTTGGATACCAGCATTAGTGCAATGAAAGAGAATGTACAAGTCTCTTTAGACAGGGTGTTGCGTGGATTATATATCACAAAGGCTGATTTGGATCGTGAAGCGAACCGTTATTCCCGTCGCATTAGTGAGGCCCCTGGTCAGGAGCGTGAGTTTGTGAGTATTGCTCGCCAACAGGAGATAAAGGCCGGACTTTATCTGATGTTGCTTCAGAAGCGTGAGGAGAATGCTATAACTTTGGCTGCTACTGCCAACAATGCAAAGATTATAGATGATGCTATAGCGGATGATGCTCCTGTGTCTCCTAGAAGTAAGATTACTTATTTGATCGCTTTGATATTGGGAGTCGGAATTCCGGTAGGGGTTATTTATTTGCTCGAATTGACTAAGTTTAAGATTGAAGGTCGTGCAGATGTAGAAAAACTTACCAGTGCACCTATTGTCGGTGATATCCCATTGACTGATGAAAAGCAGGGTGCTATTGCTGTATTTGAGAATCAAAACAACCTGATGAGTGAAACCTTCCGTAATGTCCGAACGAATCTTCAGTTTATGCTTGGAAATGACAAGAAGGTGATTTTGGTTACTTCCACAGTCAGTGGTGAAGGTAAATCCTTTATCTCTGGTAATCTTGCTATCAGTCTTTCTTTATTAGGGAAGAAAGTAGTAATCGTTGGTCTTGATATCCGCAAGCCAGGTTTGAATAAGGTATTCAATATATCAAAAAGAGAACAAGGTATAACTCAATACTTGGCTAATCCGGAAAAGAACTTGATGGATTTAGTACAACTTTCCGATGTAAGTAAGAATCTTTATATTCTTCCTGGTGGAACAGTTCCTCCTAATCCTACTGAATTGTTGGCACGCGATGGATTGGATAAAGCGATTGAGACTCTCAAGAAGAATTTTGATTATGTAATTTTAGATACAGCTCCTGTCGGTATGGTAACTGATACTTTGTTGATAGGGCGTGTGGCTGATTTATCTGTTTATGTATGTCGCGCGGATTATACTCGTAAGAATGAGTATACTTTGATTAATGAACTTATTGATGGAAATAAATTGCCTAACTTGTGTACTGTAATAAATGGTTTGGATTTGAAGAAAAGAAAATACGGTTATTATTACGGTTATGGCAAATATGGCAAATATTATGGCTATGGTAAACGATATGGCTATGGTTACGGATATGGAGAAACTAGCGATAATAAAGAGAAATAGAGTGCTTCAAAGTACTTTTAGAAAACGTGAGATGAAAAATGTGTAGGTCCCTAGATTCATGTGATAAACATGAATACCCTACATGTGGTAGATTAGGGACAATATAGTGTTATTGTCCTAATCTATGCCCTCGTATCAGTGTAAGAGCTGATATGATTTCCCACCATATCAACTGTCTGTGAAGATCGTTGATATTTTTTTTGTATACTGCAAGGCAATTATAATTCCCGGTATTCTGCAACACAATCAAAGCACGGACACTCCTTCATCGGATTTAAATCATGGTGTCCTACAATTAGTGCTTTGGGAAATTGTCTCCGTAACTCGCGGAGTAAGGCGAGTAGGGAACCCTGTTGATTCAAAGTACGAGTATCCTTCGGTTTTCCGTTCGCATCCAATCCTCCTTCATAACAAATACCTATTGAATGGGTGTTATGATTACGGCAGTGTGCTCCAACCTTTTCTAAAGCACGTCCCCGGTGGATTTCCCCATCGCGAGTGATGTAGAAATGATAACCGATGTCGCGGAAATCGCGATGATGGATATGATCTTGTCGGCAAGCCTCCGCCGAAAGGGATCTTCCTTCCGGCGTGGCACTGCAATGAATGATAATTAGTGTAATGGTCCGCATGGGGTTACATACAACTCTGTACTCCGATCAAGCCCCCGATAGCGGTGGCAACGGTGATGATTACTTTAATAATGAAGCTCCATACGGAGCGGGGAGATGATGAATTACTCATAATAATTAAGTTTTAAATAAATTGATAATAGTTTTCTTTTGCCATAGATTTACCACAGATCTACACAGATTCACACAGATAAATAATCGACTACTCTAGTAACTACCAATTCAATATAATCTGTGGAAATCTGTGTAGTCAGTGGTGAACCTTTTAAGCAGCCGGGTCAGGTGCTTCGCCACCTCCATCCGGTTTCGGATCAGGAGTATCATCCGGATTAGAACCACCTCCGGAAGTGCCCGGTTTCTGATATTCTGCTTGCTGCTTCAACTGACTGTCGAGTTTCAGATTATTGGTCGACAGATTACCGGTGGCACGAGCTTTCAGACGCATACCGGTAATATTCTTCTCCAACGAAAAATCTTCCAGCGTATCAGCCGCCTTACTGCGAATACCCACCCCAAAGATGGCAAGATCATCAATTTTCACCGATTTGCCGTCCAGCAACAATTCCTTGATACAATCCACCATATCCGAAAGCACACCTTTGATGACACCACCGGAATACGGTGAATTGTGCTTCGACATGTGTTCGGCGAGCTTGGCCAAATCAAACATCTCGTCGCTTACTGCACGGGCGAACCACTTACCCGCATTCAAGCCTTTCTTCTGCTGGTTCTGATAAATTTTGTAACGAATCATAAAACAATAAATTAAAGGGTTAAACATTGTGTCCGGGGGATTCTTTTCCCTTTCGACGATACAAAGATACCACCCTCAAACTTCGGAAAATCAATAGTACACAGTTGCGTACGATTGTTGTCGGTTGTGTGCAATTATGATCGATTATTCAATGAAAAAACGTTGGCTATGTAGAAATATTTTGCTATTTTTGTAACTGTAAATCAGAAACTTATCCATTATGAACGAATTCAAGATACGTGCCTACGGGCGCATGGAACTGGCACAACTCTATTCTCCGGAACTTACCGACATTGCCGCTTATCGAAAAATGAAGAAATGGATCTCTCTATGTCCCGGACTTCTGCAACGCTTGTATGATTTAGGATACGAATCAAAGCGCCGTTCATTCACACCGTTGGAGGTAAGAGTGATTGTGGATGCCTTAGGAGAGCCTTAAATAAAGCATCGCTTTACGGTGTCTAAAGCAATGCTTTACATCTCCTAAAGCTATGCTTTACACAGAGAAAAAGGGTACAGCAGGGAAAGCGGGTTGCAGTAGAAAAAAAGATTCAGAGTAGATAAGGCGGGTACAATAAGTACACTTTCCCCGGTTCACTCATACACACACGTACGCGCGTAAGATCCTTTGCCATCCACACTGACTAATTTTCCATATTTGGTGAGACGCTTCAGCCAAGTGAGGGCTGTGTTTTCCTTAATTCCCATGGCAACTGCTTCTTCCAGTAACTGTGTACGAGTAAATTCATCACCCAGTTTCTGGAAGAGATAATCACGATCGGCATTAGGACGGTGGCTGATTTCTGTATTGGGGAGGAACGATAGAATATGCGTGGCATGACAGTAGAGAGGTTCCGCAAGACTAAGCACAGCATGAAAGTCTTCCTGTGAAATGGATACATCCCAACGGGTGATAATGTCATCTTTGCAGTTGTCGGCAGGAATCTCCTTGTCCGGTGTGAAAGGAGAGGTGGGAGAGGTCTTGAAGTCGTAGGGCTGCGGGCTTTCGAGAGCACGCAATACGGCTACTTCCGACATGATTCTGCATAGATTGACAGCCAGACGTGCCACAAAGCTATACATTTCCCTTCCATTAGCTACACTGGAGCGTTCAAACAAGTCGGAAAAGACGGTGTCGATTTCTTCTTTTTGTTCATCCGTGAGTTGTAGGGTATGAATGCCGTGCGATTTTATCACGCTCAACTTTTCTTTCCATTCCAGTCCCATAGCGGTGAATATCTCCTCCCAATCTATCTCGTTGTCCATAAATTGGCTGATCCATTTACTGATTCCGCACATGTAATAATATAATTGGCGGGAGTATGATCCGTCTTCTGCCGTCGGAATGAAAGTTTGCACTTGCGACGGCGTACCCGAAATCAGGACGGAAAGATAGCTTTTCTTCACTTCCCGGTATTCCTGGTCGGTGCGGCGGTTGTAGGACAAGCGGTCGTGGTCGAACGCTTTGCGCAGGGTATCGCTCCAATGACCGTGGTCCGATCCGATGGCGGTGGAAAGAGTGTCCGCTTCCGCTTCGCAGATAAGTCCGGTTCCGTCGGAGTCCATGATGTTTTGTAGGATACCCGTACCGGTGTTGTTGCCCGAAATGAGGAACATCCTGTTAGGGGGCATTTGTGGAGCCTCCTTTTTGGTTCGTTCTTTTCCCATTGCATCATACTCGGCTTTCTCTTTTTTGTATGCTTTCATCTGTATGGCCACTTCTTTGCGGATCTCGTCGTGGATAGGTTCCACGAGTAAGCGGATGTAGGAAAGGATACCTTTGCCGGAAGCCGAAGGAGCCACTACGAAACATTGGAGGCTGGGGTGATGGTATTTGCCGCCATATAGGCATCGCACGTGGCGCGACATACAAGCACCCAGGGCAGTGAGCGCTCCCAATAACATGATGTCGTGTTGTATTGGGCTGCTCCCGGCTTTTATGATACGTTGCAAAAATTCCGGCCAGTTGTTTTTCGGAAAAGTGGGCAATTGATGTTGCGGTTCACTGCCCGGCAATAGTTCTTCTTCCCCTTCTTTATCATCGGAGATATTGTCATTTCCCACCTTATTATGCGCGCCCGTGTGTGGGGGAAATTTGCGTGCTGTACCTGCTGTACCTTTTGTACCTGTGGGATGTTTGGGCATTTCTTCTATGCAGATGCTTACTCCCGTCGCTTCGGCAAGGTGGAAAGCGGTGCCCAGGTGCACTTCTCCACGTTGGGTGTGGAGTGCGTTGGAGAATACCCGTTCGGCATGTTCGCGCTGATACTTGGGAGATACCCGGCACAGGCGGTGAAAAAACTCACGTCCTGCTTCGCCGCAATCCGTTGCGATGGCGAATGACAATTGTACGTATTCAAGATAAATGGGAGCAATGTCCGCTCCTGCCGTTTCGACTGCTTCGGTGAGACGGCGTAAAGATTCAATATCGGTCATTTTGATTTATGATTTTTGATTTATGATTTATTCGTTGGTGGTTCTGAACAATGCTTCCGGGTCGTAACTAAGGAAACAGGATCTCACGAGGTCTTTGCCGGAGAAATCTACTTTGGATTTTGTTTCGGAAGAAACTGCTGTTACCGTATTGTATGCCGTCTCTACGTACCGCATCGCCCAACTCATGTTGTCTGTGATATTTGGGATGTCATTTGTCGTGGAGGAATAATGGCAGGGAACAAATGCCTTTACACCCAGTCCGCTGGGGCTGACAAAGGTGAGTACAGGTTGTAGGAGAGGATCGTCATAGAGCATACGTCGCATTTCCACTGCTTCCTGATAAGAGTGGAGACCGTCCACATCTACTATCACCAGGTGAGACGGGGAGACGAAATCCTTACTGCTACGGCGGGTGAATGTGCCGCAGGGGGTCACATACGGTAGTAATGACGCTTTGGCGGTTCGTATATCTTCGGAGTTGCGTACTTGTTCGGTCAGGGCTTTGAGATTCTCGTTGCAAGTAATCATTTGGAAAACTTGTTCGATGGAGACTTCGCAGAAGGGGATAAGCGTGGGAGGAGTCATCAGTCGGCCTTGTTTGTCTTTGATAGGAGCGATAGGTGGCATGAAATAGGACATTCTGTAGTTGTTTGGCATCATTTTCTTTTTGTTTCAAGTTAAAATATTTATTTTTGCAAAAAAATATGAGTGTGTTTCAAAACACGGTGTAAAATTAGTAAATGCAAAATAGACATCGTCCCGACATGTTGGGATGAAAGTGAAAATAATTAACCGTTACGGTGTAATTTTAACAATAAAAAAGAATGGAAAATGAAAAAGGTTTATATGTAGCTTTAGGAGTTTACATAGGAGAGTTGCAAAAGCGTGCGGATTTGAAAAATGACGAAATATGGAAGAGCGTACACATCGGCCACTCTACTTTTAATGATTTAAAAAAGGGGCAAAACGCCCATTGAGTGATTACGTAAAAGTGGTGGAGTGCTGTCTGGATGCCTTCAATGAAGAGGAAGCCGGAGTTATCTGGGATGAATGGAGGAGAATGTATTTTCGATACAGAAGAAGAAAAGAGGAGGAGAGAGGAGAACGGTGAAAAAACAGATAAGGTAAAAGTGGCAGGCGGGAAAAAGTTTCCCGCCTGCGGTCTTTATGAATGGATTTTTTTGTAGCTTTGTGAAAAATAAGATTGATATGGAAGATTTGCAAAGATTATATCCTATCGGGATACAGACTTTCTTTAAGATACGTGAGGGGAATTTTCTCTATATTGACAAGACGGAATATGTGTACCGGATGACGCATTCGGCTTCCAGCTATCTGTTTCTAAGCCGTCCCCGACGTTTTGGAAAATCTTTGCTTACCAGTACCCTTCACTGCTATTTCGAGGGGCGGAAAGAATTGTTTGAGGGACTGGCCATGGAGACATTGGAGAAGGAATGGATACAACATCCAGTGTTGCACTTCGACATGAGTACCGCTAAATATGTGGACAAGGAACAACTGAACGCGGAACTGGAATTGAAACTCATGGCTTATGAGGAGATTTATGGACGTGTAGAAGAGGAGCTGTATGTGAATCAGCGCTTGGAAGGACTTATAAAACGTGCTTATAAGCAGACCGGTAAAAAAGTGGTTGTCTTGATAGACGAATATGACGCTCCTCTGCTCGATGTGGTTCATGAAGAGAAGAATCTGCCACAGTTACGTAATGTGATGCGTAATTTTTATAGTCCGTTGAAGGCATGTGACCCTTATTTACGTTTTGTTTTTCTTACGGGTATAACCCAGTTTTCGCAACTTAGCGTGTTCAGTGAATTTAATAATATCACCAATGTGAGTATGCTGCCTGATTATGCTGCCATTTGCGGTATCACTGCTGAAGAACTCCGTACTCAAATGGTTCCCGATGTAGAGAGTCTGGCTACCCGGTTGGGAATCACTGCAGAGGAGATGTTGGACAGACTGAAGGAAAATTATGACGGTTATCATTTTTCGTGGCCGTCGCCCGATGTTTTCAATCCTTTCAGTTTGCTGAAGGCGATGGCTTTGGGAGAGATCGGCTCTTATTGGTTTGAGAGTGGCACGCCCACTTATATCATAGAGATGTTGCGCAAATATGCTGTGTTACCATCAGAAATTGGTGGCGAGGAAGCGTCTCCCAGTGATTTTAACGTACCTTTGGAGTTGGCTACCAATTATATGCCGTTGCTTTATCAGGCCGGTTACCTTACGATAAAGGGTGCGGATTTGGAATTTGACGCATATATGCTTGATATTCCAAACAAAGAGGTGCGTGTTGGTCTGATGAAAAGCCTGATCCCATCTTATGTGAAGAGTGACAGTCATGAGGTGAACAGTGTGGTGCGTAATTTGGCGCGTAACATTGTGCGGGGAGATATGGACGAGGCTTTGAAGCTGCTTCAGGCTTTTCTTTCCACTGTGCCTTATTGCGACAACACGGATTATGAGGGGCATTACCAGCAGATGCTATATGTGATATTCTCATTGCTGGGTATTTATACCGATGTGGAGGTGCACACACTGAAAGGACGTGTGGATATGGTGCTTCGCACGAGGACTACTCTCTATCTGGTAGAACTGAAATTGAATCAAAATGCGGAGACTGCCATGAAGCAAATTGATTTGCAGCAATATGCAGATCGTTTTACTCTTTGCGGGCTTCCGGTGGTAAAGGTTGCAATAAATTTTAGTGCGGAGACTCGGACAATTGCTGATTGGGTGATTTCAAGAGGAACGTATGCATAGTTGTATTATAATTTAAATAATTTTAAAAGAGTATGAGTAGCAAGATATACCCCATTGGCATACAGAACTTTGAAAAAATCCGGAAAGACGGTTATTTCTATATTGATAAGACTGCTTTGATTTATCAGATGGTGAAGACAGGCAGTTATTATTTCTTGAGCCGTCCCCGTCGTTTTGGAAAAAGTCTGTTGATATCTACGCTTGAAGCGTATTTCTTGGGCAAGAAAGAACTTTTTGAGGGCTTGGCCATGGAAAAGCTGGAAAAGGATTGGACTACATATCCCATTTTTCATATCGATCTTAATACGGAGAAGTATGATACGCGGGAGAGCCTGGACAGCATATTGAATTTCACATTGGAGAAATGGGAACAGCAATATGGCACCGCCCCGTCGGAAACAACTTTTGCATTGCGTTTTCGCGGCCTTATTGAACGGGCTTATGAGCAAACCGGGCAGCGTGTGGTCATTCTGATAGATGAATATGATAAGCCCATGTTACAAGCAATAGGTAACGAGGAGCTTCAGAAGGAATTCCGTAATACCATGAAAGCTTTTTATAGTGTGCTGAAGACTATGGACGGTTGCATTCAGTTTGCTTTTCTGACGGGAGTGACGAAATTCGGTAAGGTAAGCGTGTTCAGCGATTTAAATAATCTCGATGACATCTCAATGCGGAAGCAATACGTGGATATTTGCGGAGTTTCTGAAAAAGAATTGCATGATAATTTGGAAATTGAACTGCATGAACTGGCGGATGCAAAGGAGCTGACTTATGGTGAACTGTGCAATAGATTGAGGGAGTACTATGATGGCTATCATTTTACATACAATTCTATCGGAATATATAATCCGTTCAGCTTGCTTAATACTTTTAAATATAGAGAGTTCGGTAGTTATTGGTTTGAAACGGGAACTCCTACTTATCTAGTGGAGTTGCTGAAAAAACATCATTATGACTTGGAACGTATGGCGCATGAGGAAACGAGTGCCGCTGTATTGAACAGTATTGATTCAACATCGGACAATCCCATTCCGGTCATTTATCAGAGCGGTTATCTCACTATCAAAGGGTATGACGAAGAATTTGGAATTTATAGTTTAGGCTTCCCTAATCGCGAAGTAGAGGAAGGATTTATTAAATTTTTGCTTCCCTTTTATGCGAACACCAATGCGGTAGAGTCGGAGTTTGAAATATAGAACTTTAACGCGAAAATGCGTAATATTGAGAAATGGATAGTGGAGTAATCTGTGAAATAATTGATGGAAAATCCCGGCTGAAGAAATAAAACGGCTGGGATTTTTTGTTTAGGATGTCTATTTGCCATTCTTGAAAAATATCAAATGGTAGCTATATCTTTTCCGTGTGCGATAACGAAAACGCAAAAAATAACAATTTATTATGTAGAAAAAGTTGGGGGAATGCTTCGTAGTTCACAAATAATGATTAAATTTGCCGCGATTTGTAATGCGGAGTTTGCAAAATGACGAATAATACTATAAAGCATCTAGGTATTGTGGAAAACATACAAGGTTCTCATCTGTCGGTGAGGATTGTCCAGACATCGGCTTGCGCGGCTTGTAGCGCAAAGGGGCATTGTTCCTCGGCGGATAGTAAGGACAAAATCATAGATATTATAGATACCGCGGCTTCTTCCTATCAGGTGGGAGAGAAGGTGATGGTGGTCGGCGAAACGTCGATGGGCATGATGGCAGTGGTATTGGCTTTCGTACTTCCTTTCGTACTTCTTATATTTTCATTGTTTCTTTTGATGGCGTGGATAGAGAATGAGTTGTATGCAGCACTTCTTTCTCTGGCTGTCCTTATACCTTATTATTTCGTTTTGTGGCTCAATAAAACGCAACTCAAACAACAATTTTCATTTACTATAAAACCAATAAATAACTAAAAACATTATGAATTTGATTCTGATTGCAGTGATTTCATTGGGAGCTATAGCGCTCGTGCTGGCCGCTATTCTTTATGTGGCTTCCAAGAAATTTGCCGTGTATGAAGACCCGCGGATTGCCCAGGTGGGAGAAGTGCTTCCCCAGGCTAATTGTGGTGGATGTGGCTATCCCGGTTGTAGCGGATTTGCCGACGCTTGCGTCAAAGCCGGTTCGCTGGATGGTAAATTCTGCCCCGTAGGTGGACAACCTGTCATGGCACAAATTGCTGATATCCTCGGACTTGCAGCCGGTGAAGCTGAACCGATGGTAGCAGTGGTAAGATGTAACGGAACGTGTGCCAATCGTCCGCGTACCAACCAATATGATGGTGCGAAGAGTTGTGCTATTGCCGCTTCGCTGTATGGTGGGGAAACGGGATGTAGTTACGGATGTCTGGGGTGTGGCGACTGTGTGGCTGCTTGTCAGTTCGATGCCATCCACATGAATCCTGAAACGGGGCTCCCGGAAGTGGATGAAGCGAAATGTACCGCTTGTGGCGCTTGTGTGAAGGCTTGTCCGAAGGCGATCATCGAAATCCGTCCGCAAGGAAAGAAGTCACGTCGCGTGTATATCTCTTGTGTGAATAAAGACAAGGGAGCTGTGGCACGTAAGGCTTGTACAGTGAGCTGTATCGGCTGTGGCAAGTGTGTGAAGACTTGTCCGTTCGAGGCTATTACGCTGGAAAACAATTTGGCTTACATCGATCCGAACAAGTGTAAATCTTGCCGGAAATGTGTGGAAGTTTGTCCGCAGAATAGCATTATCGAGTTGAATTTCCCGCCGCGGAAACCGAAAGAAGAAGCTCCGGCTGCTCCGAAACCGGCTACAAAAGTGGAAACTCCTGCTGCAAAGGCTACAGAAGCTCCGAAAGTAACAGAATAATAACAGAAAAAAATACAGAACTGTATGTTAAAGACATTTTCAATTGGTGGAGTTCATCCACACGAAAATAAATTGTCGGCACATCAACCTATTATCACAGCGGAAGTTCCTGCAAAGGCTGTTATTTTGCTGGGGCAGCACATCGGTGCGCCTGCAAAACCGGTTGTAGCGAAAGGGGATGTGGTAAAGGTAGGCACACGGATTGCCGAACCTGCCGGCTTTGTTTCGGCAGCAATTCACTCTTCGGTCAGTGGTAAAGTGGCGAAGATTGATACCATAGTCGATGCCAGCGGTTATGCGAAGCCTGCCATCTTCATTGACGTGGAAGGCGACGAATGGGAAGAAACAATCGACCGTAGCACCACACTGGTGAAAGAGTGCGAACTTTCCGCAGAAGAGATCGTGAAGAAGATTGCCGATGCCGGAATCGTAGGTCTGGGTGGTGCTTGTTTCCCTACGCAGGTGAAACTTTGTCCTCCTCCTTCTTTCAAGGCTGAATGCGTGATTATCAATGCCGTAGAGTGTGAACCTTACCTGACTGCCGACCATCAGCTGATGCTGGAACACGCGGAAGAAATCATGGTGGGTGTTTCTATCCTGATGAAAGCGGTGAAAGTGAACAAAGCATTTATCGGAATCGAAAATAATAAGCCGGATGCTATCGAACTGATGACCAAAGTGGCTTCCAGCTATGCAGGTATCGAAGTAGTGCCCTTGAAGGTGAAATATCCGCAAGGAGGTGAAAAGCAGCTGATCGACGCGATCACCAAACGTCAGGTGGCGAGCGGCGCATTGCCTATCTCTACGGGAGCAGTCGTGCAGAACGTGGGAACAGCATTTGCCGTTTATGAAGCTGTACAGAAAAATAAGCCGTTGTTCGAACGTGTGATTACCGTGACAGGAAAGTCGGTTGCGAAACCTTCCAACTTCCTGGCTCGTATCGGTACACCGATGAAACAGTTGATTGATGCTTGCGGTGGTCTGCCCGAAGATACGGGTAAGGTGATCGGTGGCGGTCCGATGATGGGTAAGGCGCTCGTAAATATCGAGGTTCCTACTGCGAAGGGCAGTTCCGGTATCCTGATTATGAATCAGAAGGAAGCCAAACGCGGCGAAGCTCAAACCTGTATCCGTTGCGCGAAGTGCGTGAGTGCCTGTCCGATGGGACTGGAACCGTACTTGCTCGGAGCTTTGTCCGAAAACGGAGATTTTGAAACAATGGAAAAAGAAAGAATCATGGATTGTATCGAGTGCGGCTCTTGCCAGTTCACTTGTCCTGCCAACCGTCCGTTGCTCGACTACTGTCGTCTGGGCAAAGGCAAAGTTGGTGCTATGATTCGTGCACGTCAAGCTAAAAAATAACGAATATGGAAAATAAATTAATCGTATCACTATCACCCCACGTTCATGGCGGAGACAGCGTACAGAAAAATATGTATGGCGTGCTGATCGCACTGATTCCGGCTTTTCTGGTGTCTCTCTATTTCTTCGGACTGGGTGCCCTGATTGTCACGGCTACTTCCGTTGCAGCTTGTTTGTTCTTCGAATGGGCGATCGGGAAATATTTAATGAAGAAACCTACCACTACCATCTGCGACGGCTCTGCCATCATCACAGGTGTGTTGCTGGCATTCAACTTACCGTCTAATCTTCCTATCTGGATTATCATTCTGGGTGCACTGTTTGCTATCGGTGTAGGCAAAATGTCTTTTGGCGGATTAGGCTGCAATCCTTTCAATCCGGCACTGGCAGGACGTGTGTTCCTGTTGCTTTCTTTCCCGGTGCAGATGACCAGCTGGCCGGTAGTCGGACAGTTGACCGCTTATACGGATGCTACCACTGGTGCCACTCCGCTGGCATTGATGAAACAAGCGATTCATGCTGCAGATAAGAGTGCGGCTATGGATGCTTTAAACCAGATTCCGGATGCATTGAGTTTGCTGATCGGACAGAATGGCGGATGCTTGGGTGAAGTGAGTGCATTGGCTCTATTGATCGGACTGGTTTATATGCTCTGGAAGAAGATCATCACGTGGCATATTCCTGTGTCTATCCTGGCTACCGTGTTTATCTTTGCAGGTATCATGCACCTGGCAGATCCGGAAAGATATGTTTCTCCGATATTGCAGTTGCTCTCCGGTGGTCTGATGCTGGGTGCTGTCTTTATGGCAACCGACTATGTGACTTCTCCGATGAGTAAGAAAGGAATGTTGATTTATGGTGTATGTATCGGTCTGCTGACGGTTGTCATTCGTCTGTTCGGTGCTTATCCCGAAGGTATGTCGTTCGCCATCCTGATTATGAATGCGTTCACTCCGCTGATTAACACCTATTGTAAACCAAAACGCTTTGGGGAGGTAGCGAAGAAGAAATGAAAAAGTTAGAATCATCTTTAAAGAATATGTTGCTGGTACTTACGGGCGTGACTGCTGTCTCCGTAGCGTTGCTGGCTTATGTAAATGAACTGACAAAAGGCCCCATTGCCGAAGCGAATGCGAAGACACTGAACGAGGCTTTGAAAAAGGTTCTTCCCAAATTTACCAATAATCCGGTAGCGGAAAGCGATACGATCTTCAGCGAGAAAGACGGAAAGAAGAATGTTGACTTTATCGTTTATCCGGCTAAGAACGGCGAAGAATTGGTAGGAACGGCCGTCGAAGCTAAATCAATGGGATTTGGTGGCGAACTGAAAGTGTTGGTAGGCTTTAACGCCGAAGGTAAAATCTATAATTACTCGTTACTCGCTCACGCGGAAACTCCGGGACTGGGTTCTAAAGCCGACAAATGGTTCGGAGCATACGACCCGGCCAAGGGAGAACAGGCTGTGTCTCATGAAGAGAGTAAAAAGTCTATTTTGGGGATGAATCCGGGTGAAGCTCCGTTGACCGTCAGCAAAGATGGGGGAGCGGTGGATGCCATTACAGCTTCTACCATTACTTCACGTGCGTTTTTGAATGCTGTAAATGCTGCTTATCAGGCTTATAAGGCAACTCCTAATACTGATGCTGCTACAGGAGCTACGATAAAAGTTGAACTTACTGATTCGGTCAGTGCTAAATAAGAAAGGAGACAGATATGAATAACTTTAAAGTAATGATGAACGGGATTATCAAAGAGAATCCTACGTTTGTACTCCTGCTCGGTATGTGTCCTACATTGGGTACGACTTCGTCGGCCATCAATGGTATGGGTATGGGACTGGCTACCATGTTCGTATTGATCTGCTCGAATGTGGTGATCTCTTTAATCAAGAACCTGATTCCGGATATGGTGCGTATCCCGTCGTTTATCGTGGTGATCGCGTCTTTCGTAACCTTGCTTCAAATGGTGATGCAGGCATACGTGCCTGGACTGTACGCTACGCTCGGACTTTTCATCCCGTTGATTGTAGTGAACTGTATTGTGTTGGGACGTGCCGAAGCATTCGCCGCCAAGAATAACGCAGTTGCTTCTATGTTCGACGGTATCGGCATGGGACTTGGTTTCACCATTGCCCTGACATTGCTGGGGGCTGTCCGTGAATTTCTGGGAACCGGTAAGATTTTCGATCTGACCATCATGCCGGAAGAATATGGAATGTTGGTATTTGTATTGGCTCCGGGTGCTTTCATCGCTTTGGGATACCTCATTGCGCTGATTAACAGTTTCAAGAAAGCCTAATTCAATTAAATAAGAAAAGAATATGGAATATATATTGATATTTATTTCGGCAATCTTTGTAAACAACATCGTGTTGTCGCAGTTCTTGGGTATCTGTCCGTTCCTGGGCGTATCTAAGAAAGTAGAGACTGCGATGGGTATGAGCGCTGCGGTTGCTTTCGTGTTGACCATCGCTACCATCGTTACCTTCCTGATTCAGAAGTTTGTATTGGATGTTTTCGGGCTGGGATATTTGCAGACGATTACGTTCATTCTGGTCATTGCCGGATTGGTGCAGATGGTGGAAATCATTTTGAAAAAAGTATCGCCTGCTCTGTATCAGGCTTTGGGCGTGTTCTTGCCTTTGATTACAACCAACTGTTGTATTCTTGGTGTGGCTATCCTGGTGATTCAGAAAGACTACGACCTGCTGACAGGTGTTGTGTACGCGTTTTCTACGGCCATCGGTTTCGGTCTGGCACTGGTGCTTTTTGCCGGATTGCGCGAACAGATGAGCCTCGTGAAAGTACCTAAAGGAATGCAAGGCACTCCGATTGCCTTGATTACCGCCGGTTTGCTTGCTATGGCATTCATGGGATTCTCCGGCGTGGTGTAAGGATTTACAGTTGATAATTAAATAGGGGATTGGAAGCTCTGCTGTATGGCGTCATACAGCTTTGAGTTTCCAATTCTTTTTTATACCTGATTGCCACCCAATCGTACCTAAATTACTTTTCAGCAAATAAAATTGTGGCAAATTATTGCTATTCCATTTTATTTCCATACATTTGTAACTCAAACAATGATAAGCCGAGAAACTAACCATTTTTATAAAGTATATGAAAGAAAGAATTTTAGTAACAGGCGGGACAGGATACATAGGGTCTCATACTGTTGTAGAACTACAAAACAGTGGATATGAAGTAATCATCATCGATAATTTATCAAATTCAAGTGCTGATGTTGTTGACAATATAGAGAAAGTTTCCGGTATTCGCCCAGTTTTTGAAAAGCTGGATTGTCTGGACTTTGCTGGTCTTGATGCAGTATTTACAAAATATAAAGGAATTAAGGCGATCATTCACTTTGCAGCGAGCAAAGCAGTAGGAGAATCGGTACAGAAACCGTTGCTTTACTACCGTAATAACCTGGTTTCTTTGATTAACCTTCTCGAACTGATGCCAAAACATGGAGTAGAAGGTATTGTGTTCTCTTCTTCCTGTACAGTATACGGCCAGCCGGATGAACTACCGGTAACGGAAAAGGCTCCGATTAAGAAAGCGGAATCGCCATACGGAAATACGAAACAGATCAATGAAGAGATTATTCGTGATACGGTAGCTTCAGGTGCTCCGATCAATGCGATTATGTTGCGCTATTTCAATCCGATTGGTGCGCATCCTACGGCATTGCTGGGTGAACTGCCTAATGGGGTTCCTCAAAACCTGATTCCATATCTGACCCAAACCGCCATCGGTCTCCGTGAGAAACTAAGTGTGTTTGGTGATGATTATGATACACCGGACGGTTCTTGTATCCGTGACTTTATCAATGTTGTTGACTTGGCTAAAGCCCACGTGATTGCTATTCGTCGTATCTTGGAAAAGACACAAAAAGAAAAAGTGGAAGTGTTCAATATCGGTACAGGACGTGGCGTTTCTGTATTGGAATTAATAAATGGCTTTGAAAAAGCCACCGGCGTAAAATTGAATTATCAGATTGTCGGACGTCGTGCAGGCGACATTGAAAAAGTTTGGGCGAATCCGGATTTTGCAAACCAGGAACTGGGTTGGAAGGCTGTAGAAACTTTGGAAGATACTTTACGTTCTGCATGGAACTGGCAGCTGAAACTCCGTGAAAGAGGGATTCAATAAAAGAGATTTGTTTTAAAATAAACATAAAAGATTAAACAAATCGTGCATGCGATTTGTTTATCTGATGCTAATCGACCTGAAGCTGTTTATGAGTATGCGAATATACGTAAATAGTACTTATGCCTCCCCGGCATAGACAGGAAAGATTGCATAGTAGTTTTGTCGTGTTTTATTTTGTGTTTGTGTTGTGACGGTACTACGACGTGAGTCGTGGTACCGTTTTTTGTTCGCCCAGTATGGGCGAACAAAACTATGTTTATAGCTTTCCTTTGAAACAGAAAACGTCGCTTTCTCCCATTGTTTCCGGTAAAGAAGTTCCGGGGGCGAACAGTCCGAACACTGAAGAGCCGGAGCCGCTCATGGATGCGTAGATTGCTCCTTGATGATAGAGCTCTTCTTTGATTTCTTCGATAACGGGATGTTGCGGGAATACACTTGCTTCAAAATCATTGATTAGGATATCCTTCCATTCTGCAACTGGACGCAGGATTGCCTCTTTGACCGGATATTCCGGACGGTGCGGGTGGATATTTGAAAAGGCTTCCCGGGTAGAAACGAAAACGTTCGGCTTGACGATCATGATTTGGTAACCGCTTAATGAAAGCTCGATTGGTGAGAACAGGTTTCCGATCCCTTCGGCATAGGTCGGCTTGTTTTTAATAAAGAAAGCACAGTCCGCTCCCAAAGTGGCGGCATATACCTCCAGCTGTTCTTCAGATAATTCCAGCTGAAAATGATCATTGAGCAACTTCAGCATAAAAGCGGCATCGGATGAACCGCCCCCCAGTCCGGCTCCCGAGGGAATATGCTTATATAAATGAATTTCGACAGGGGGAAGATGAAACTCCTTATCCAGCAATGAATAGGCCTTTGCCACCAGGTTGTCTTCCGGATTGCCGGCTATCTCCATGCCATACTGGTGGAGGATAATCTTCTTTTCTGTTTCAGAAGAAGTACGGATTTCGAGAGCGTCTTCGAGGGCTACCGGATAGAAAACGGTTTCCAGATTGTGATATCCGTCCGGGCGTTTTTCCGTGATGGAAAGTCCCAGGTTTATTTTGATATTAGGAAAAGCGAGCATAAGGTTATTTACTATTTTACAATTTACGATTTACTATTTGCAGTGCCGCACATGACAATTAATCATGTGTTGAATGTAATTCGGGAGCAAAGTTAGTAAAATCTTCATTTTTCCTTATCCATTCTTCATGATTATATTCTATCTTTGTCGTCCCGACTGGAAAAACTCTGTTATAAAGGAGTTTGTCCGGTCGCAAAATAGTAAATAGTAAATTGTAAAATAGTAAATACCTCGATGGCCGAACAGAAAAGAAATACCCGCAATTCAAAGTCTACTAAAATACAACCGGTAAATGATTATGGACGTATTCAGCCGCAGGCGCCTGAACTGGAAGAAGCAGTTTTGGGAGCTTTGATGATTGAAAAAGACGCTTACTCATTGGTGAGTGAGATTCTTCGTCCCGAATCTTTTTACGAACGCCGGCATCAGTTGATTTATTCTGCTATCACCGATCTTGCGGTGAATCAGAAGCCGGTGGATATTCTGACTGTAAAGGAACAACTTAGCAAACGTGGAGAATTGGAAGAGGTGGGAGGCCCGTTCTATATTACTCAATTGAGTAGTAAGGTGGCTTCATCAGCGCATATTGAGTATCACGCCCGTATTATTGCACAGAAATCTCTGGCGCGTGAGCTGATTACATTTACAAGCAATATCCAGAGTAAGGCGTTCGATGAAACGCTGGATGTGGACGACTTGATGCAGGAAGCGGAAGGTAAACTTTTTGAGATTTCGCAGCAGAACATGAAAAAGGATTATACGCAGATCAATCCGGTGATTGACGAAGCCTATAAGCTGATTCAGAAGGCTGCGGCGCGAACCGACGGTTTGAGTGGTCTTGAGAGTGGTTTTACAAAGCTCGACAAGATGACTTCCGGTTGGCAGAATTCCGACCTTATCATTATCGCTGCACGTCCTGCGATGGGTAAGACCGCCTTTGTCCTTTCTATGGCTAAGAATATTGCTGTCGATTATCGGAACCCGGTGGCGTTGTTCTCGCTTGAAATGAGTAACGTTCAGTTGGTGAACCGTTTGATTGCGAATGTCTGCGAGATTGAGAGTGGAAAGATCAAGAGCGGACAGTTGGCAGGTTATGAGTGGCAACAGTTGGACTATAAACTGAAGAATCTGATGGATGCACCGCTTTACGTGGATGATACTCCGTCTCTGTCTGTATTTGAACTTCGAACGAAAGCGCGTCGTCTGGTACGTGAACATGGGGTGAGAATCATTATTATTGACTACCTCCAGTTGATGAATGCGAGCGGTATGGCGTTTGGTAGCCGTCAGGAAGAGGTTAGTACCATTTCCCGTTCGTTGAAAGGACTGGCAAAAGAGTTGAATATTCCGATTATCGCACTGTCGCAGTTGAATCGTGGTGTGGAAAGTCGTGAAGGTATTGATGGTAAACGTCCGCAGTTGAGTGACCTTCGTGAATCGGGAGCCATCGAGCAGGATGCCGATATGGTGTGCTTTATCCACCGTCCGGAATACTATAAGATTTATCAGGATGATCGTGGTAATGACCTGCGTGGTATGGCGGAGATTGTCATCGCCAAGCATCGTAATGGTGCGGTAGGCGAGGTGTTGCTCCGGTTTAAGGGAGAATTTACCCGTTTCTCCAATCCGGAGGACGATATGGTTATCCCGATGCCGGGTGAGCCTGCCGGGGCTATGTTAGGATCGAAAATGAATACAGGTAATGCAGGTTCCGTACCTCCTCCCGCGCCTGATTTTGCACCGCAGGCAGCGAATCCGTTCGGAGCACCAGGGGATGGACCTTTGCCGTTCTAGTTGCGCATTGTTTCACCACAGAGGACGCAGAGGACACAGAGTTCTTTCTTTTTACTAAGTACTCATGTTTAATTAGTTTGTGAATTAATTATACACATTTGCTTATTACGGATTTACACTTATTTTTCATCTTCCCGGTGTCCTCTGCGTCCTCTGTGGTGAAATAACGCGCAATTTTTTATCAAACCTTCTCGGTCAACCGAAAAATCTTATTAACTTTGCGAATCTTTTTGAGAAACAATAAAAAATTAAGTATATGAATATCTCTTATAACTGGCTGAAAGAGTATGTCAACTTCGACCTGACGCCCGATGAAACGGCTGCTGCGTTGACTTCTATCGGCTTGGAAACAGGTGGTGTAGAAGAAGTGCAAACCATTAAAGGTGGTTTGGAAGGACTTGTGATCGGTGAAGTGCTGACCTGCACGGAACATCCTAATTCTGACCATTTGCATATTACTACTGTTAATCTGGGAGACGGTGAACCGGTACAGATTGTTTGTGGTGCCCCGAATGTGGCTGCCGGACAGAAAGTGGTGGTAGCTACTTTAGGTACGAAACTTTATGACGGTGACGAATGTTTTACCATCAAGAAATCAAAAATCCGTGGGGTAGAATCTACAGGTATGATTTGTGCTGAAGACGAAATCGGGATCGGTACGGATCATGCAGGTATCATCGTATTGCCGGAAACTGCTGTTCCGGGTACGCTTGCCAAGGATTATTATAATATCAAAAGCGATTATGTACTGGAAGTGGACATCACGCCTAACCGTGCGGATGCCTGCTCTCACTATGGGGTAGCTCGTGACCTGTATGCTTATCTGATTCAGAACGGTCGTCAGGCAACTTTACAGCGCCCGTCAGTGGATGGCTTTAAAGTGGAAAACCAGGACTTGAATATCGAAGTGAAGGTTGAAAACAGCGAAGCTTGTCCGCATTATGCCGGTGTTACCGTGAAAGGTGTAACGGTGAAGGAGAGTCCGGAATGGCTGCAAAACAAATTGCGCCTGATCGGTGTGCGCCCTATTAATAATGTAGTGGATATTACGAACTATATCGTTCATGCTTTCGGTCAGCCGTTGCATTGCTTCGATGCCGGAAAGATTAAAGGCAATGAAGTGATTGTGAAAACAATGCCCGAAGGTACTCCGTTCGTTACGTTGGATGAAGTGGAGCGTAAGTTGAACGAACGCGACCTGATGATTTGCAACAAGCAAGAGGCCATGTGTATTGCCGGCGTATTCGGCGGACTGGACTCCGGCTCTACGGAAGCTACGACAGACGTATTCATCGAAAGTGCTTATTTCCATCCTACATGGGTGCGTAAGACGGCTCGTCGTCATGGCTTGAATACGGATGCTTCTTTCCGTTTCGAACGTGGTATCGATCCGAATGGCGTGATTTATTGCCTGAAACTGGCTGCTTTGATGGTGAAAGAACTGGCTGGCGGTACGATTTCTTCTGAAATAAAAGATGTATTCACTACCCCTGCACAGGATTTTATCGTTGATCTTGCTTACGAAAAAGTACATTCTTTGGTAGGTAAAGTGATCCCGGTAGAGACAATCAAGAGCATTGTGACCAGCCTGGAAATGAAGATTACCAATGAAACGGCAGAAGGACTGACACTGGCTGTTCCTCCTTATCGTGTAGACGTGCAGCGTGATTGCGATGTGATTGAAGATATTCTTCGCATCTATGGATATAATAATGTGGAAATTCCGACTACGCTGAACTCCAGTCTGACTACAAAGGGTGAGCACGACAAGTCGAATAAATTGCAGAACCTGATTGCAGAGCAACTAGTGGGTTGTGGATTCAATGAAATTCTGAACAACTCACTGACTCGTGCTGCTTATTATGATGGGTTGGAGGCTTATCCGTCCAATCACTTGGTGATGTTGCTCAATCCGTTGAGTGCTGATCTGAACGCTATGCGTCAGACCTTGCTGTTCGGCGGACTGGAAAGCATTGCTCATAACGCCAATCGTAAGAACGCTGATTTGAAATTCTTCGAATTCGGTAACTGTTATTATTTCAATGCTGACAAGAAGAACGAAGAGAAGGTACTGGCTCCTTATTCGGAAGATTATCACCTGGGTTTGTGGGTAACTGGTAAGAAGGTTTCCAATTCATGGGCGCATGCGGATGAGAACAGTTCGGTGTATGAATTGAAGGCTTATGTAGAAAATATATTGAAGCGTCTGGGACTGGATTTGCACAATCTGGTTATCGGTAATCTGACAGACGATGTTTTTGCTGCCGCACTCTCTGTCAACACGAAGGGCGGAAAACGTCTTGCTTCTTTCGGTATTGTAACTAAGAAGTTGTTGAAAGCATTTGATATCGACAATGAAGTATATTACGCCGACCTGAACTGGAAGGAATTGATGAAAGCCATCCGTTCTGTGAAGATCAGCTACAAGGAAATTTCCAAATTCCCTGCTGTGAAACGCGACTTGGCATTGTTGCTTGATAAGAATATACAATTTGCCGAAATCGAAAAGATTGCATACGAAACAGAGAAGAAGCTGTTGAAAGAAGTGGAACTCTTCGATGTATATGAAGGTAAGAACCTCGAAGCGGGTAAGAAGTCGTATGCGGTGAGCTTCCTGCTTCAAGATGAAAACCAGACTTTGAATGATAAGATGATTGATAAGATCATGTCGAAACTGGTGAAGAACCTGGAAGATAAACTGGGTGCCAAACTTAGATAAACTTAAAATTGTCATTATTAAAAATATAAACCAATGGGAAGAGCATTTGAATATAGAAAGGCCGCTAAACTGAAAAGATGGGGCCACATGGCTAAAACTTTTACAAGACTGGGTAAACAAATCGCTATCGCTGTAAAGGCAGGCGGTCCGGAACCTGAAAACAACCCGACGCTGCGTTCGGTGATCGCTACTTGTAAGCGTGAAAACATGCCGAAGGATAACATTGAACGTGCTATCAAAAACGCAATGGGTAAAGACCAGAGCGACTACAAGAGCATGACTTATGAAGGATACGGCCCTCACGGTATTGCTGTGTTTGTAGACACATTGACAGACAACACAACTCGTACGGTGGCTGACGTTCGTTCGGTATTCAATAAGTTCGGTGGCAATCTAGGTACAATGGGTTCTCTTGCGTTCCTTTTCGACCACAAATGTGTGTTCACTTTCAAGAAGAAAGACGGATTGGATATGGAAGAACTGATTCTCGATCTGATCGACTATGATGTGGAAGATGAATATGAAGAAGATGATGAAGAGGGAACAATTACTATCTATGGTAATCCTAAGAGCTACGCCGCTATTCAGAAGCATTTGGAAGAATGTGGGTTTGAAGATGTCGGTGGAGACTTCACTTATATCCCGAACGACTTGAAAGAGGTTACTCCGGAACAACGCGAAACATTGGATAAGATGATCGAACGTCTGGAAGAATTTGATGACGTGCAGACTGTCTATACCAACATGCAACCGGAAGAAGGGGAAGAGGAGTAAGACAGGTTATGGAATATGTTTATAAGACCCAGGGGACTTGCAGCACGAATATCGAACTGAATGTGGAAGATGGAGTGGTGAAGGAAGTTGCTTTCTGGGGAGGATGTAATGGTAACCTTCAAGGTCTTTCCCGCCTTGTGAGAGGGATGAAGGTAGCGGATGTGATCACAAAACTCGAAGGAGTGCGTTGTGGTGGCAGACCGACTTCATGTCCCGATCAATTATGTCGTGCATTGCATGAGATGGGATATTGATTGATCTTCATTTATGTAAATTATATATTGATTTGTGACCTCTGGCAATTGGTTTGTCGGAGGTCATTTTTTTTGCAGAAAGTCCTTATTTCCTTTTCTTGAGTAGTCCTTACTCAATCCTTTTATAATAATGTCCTCACAATTAGTGTATCATCTGTGTCCATAGGTCATCTACTTATTGGTCGGTATTTTGAACTAAAATTGATTCTCACTCGTTATTTATAAGTATATTTGTACTGGATAAACTATTATGCAAAAATGAAGAATATTTTTCAAGACTTAAGACGCAAAGATCATAAACGCTATCTAGGTGGACTGGATGTTTTTAAATATATTGGTCCGGGGCTACTGGTTACTGTAGGATTTATTGATCCGGGAAACTGGGCTTCTAATTTCGCCGCCGGTTCCGAATTCGGCTATTCCTTGCTTTGGGTGGTTACCTTGTCTACTATCATGCTGATTGTCCTTCAGCACAACGTTGCTCACTTGGGAATCGTTACCGGACTTTGCCTTTCGGAGGCGGCCACTAAGTACACCCCTAAATGGGTGTCACGACCTATTCTTGGCACAGCAGTACTGGCGTCGATCTCTACTTCCCTGGCGGAAATTCTGGGAGGTGCCATCGCGTTGGAAATGTTATTGGATATTCCTATTATATGGGGAGCTGTATTGACTACGCTTTTTGTCTCCATCATGCTTTTCACTAATTCGTATAAAAAGATAGAACGTTCCATCATTGCGTTCGTTTCTGTTATCGGGCTTTCATTTATTTATGAATTGTTTCTGGTGGAAATAGACTGGCCGGCTGCAACGGCGGGGTGGGTGACTCCTTCTTTCCCGAAAGGTAGTATGCTGATTATCATGAGTGTGTTGGGAGCGGTAGTGATGCCTCATAATCTGTTCCTTCATTCGGAGGTGATACAGAGTCACGAGTACAATAAGAAAGATGATGCTTCTATTAAGAAGGTATTGAAATATGAGTTGTTTGACACTCTTTTCTCAATGATTGTAGGTTGGGCGATTAACAGTGCCATGATTCTGCTGGCGGCCGCCACTTTCTTTAAGAGCGGTATTCAGGTAGAGGAACTGCAACAGGCTAAGTCTTTGCTCGAACCTTTATTGGGAAGTAATGCGGCAATTGTATTTGCATTGGCATTGCTGATGGCGGGCATTTCGTCAACTATTACGAGCGGAATGGCGGCAGGTTCTATTTTTGCAGGTATTTTCGGCGAGTCTTATCATATCAAGGACAGTCACTCGCAGGTGGGAGTTCTCTTGTCTTTGGGAATTGCCTTATTGCTGATTTTCTTTATTGGAGATCCGTTTAAAGGATTGATTATTTCGCAGATGGTACTTAGTATTCAATTGCCTTTCACCGTGTTCTTACAGGTGGGACTGACGTCTTCCCGAAAGGTGATGGGCGATTATGTCAATAGTCGTTGGAGTACGTTCGTGTTGTACTCGATTGCTATTATCGTTTCGGTACTGAACATTATGCTTTTGTTTTCATAAAATGAACATGAACTTATAAATATAGAATGATGAAAATTATTACTTATAATGTGAACGGACTACGTGCAGCCGTATCTAAAGGGTTACCGGAATGGCTGGCACAGGAGAATCCTGATATTCTTTGTCTGCAAGAGACGAAACTGCAACCGGACCAATATCCGGGAGAAGTGTTTGAAGCATTGGGCTACAAGTCTTATTTATACTCGGCGCAGAAGAAGGGATACAGTGGAGTGGCTATACTTACCAAGCGGGAACCGGACCATGTGGAATATGGGATGGGAATGGAAGCATACGATAATGAAGGACGTTTCATCCGTGCGGACTTCGGAGACTTGTCGGTAGTCAGCGTTTACCATCCTTCGGGAACGAGCGGAGATGAACGCCAGGCCTTTAAAATGGTGTGGTTGGAAGATTTCCAGAAATATGTGATGGAGTTGCAGAAGTCTCGTCCCAACTTGATTCTTTGCGGCGATTATAATATCTGTCACGAGCCGATTGATATTCATGACCCTGTCCGGAACGCGACCAACAGCGGTTTCCTTCCTGAAGAACGGGAATGGATGACGCGTTTCCTGTCTGCGGGATATGTGGACTCTTTCCGTACGCTTTGTCCGGAGAAACAGGAATATACCTGGTGGAGCTATCGTTTTAATTCGCGTGCCAAGAATAAAGGCTGGAGAATTGATTATTGTATGGTCAGTGAGCCGGTACGCCCGCTGTTGAAACGGGCGTATATTTTGAATGAGGCCGTACATTCCGACCATTGTCCGATGGCTCTGGAAATATTATAGAATGGTAATACTCAATTTACGGGTGTCTCCTCCGTCGCGAAACTCGCCGAGGTAGACGCCTTGCCATGTACCTAAGTTCAAACGGTGGTTTTTGATGGGGATGGTGACCGAGCTTCCTATCAGGGAGGCTTTTATATGGGCACTCATATCGTCAGGACCTTCAAGGGTATGGATGAAGTAGGGAGCACCGTCGGGGACAAGTTTATTAAAAAACGTCTGAAAGTCATGCCGTACGTCCGGGTCTGCATTTTCGTTGATGGTCAGTCCGGCAGAAGTGTGTTTGATAAAGACTACCAGCAGGCCGCTTTCAGGAAGTGCGGGTAGCTGTGAGACAATATCGCGCGTGATTAGGTGAAATCCGCGCGAATAATGAGGTAGTTGAATATCAAATGTTGTAGCCATAAATTTCCGTCTTTTAAAATTTGGATGGTGGATTCAGATCCACATACGGATCTTTGATGGCTGATTCCATCATCGCATTGATTGTAATTCCTGTATCTTCTTTGTAATTCCTTCTTTTGTTCCATTCACGTATGTCCTTAAGAGTGACATCACGTTTCTTTCTGCTTTGAGGGAAATTACTCTTTTTTTTCCTGTCGGCATATTCATCCTTTCTGGCTGCGCTCATCATAGCCTGAATGGCAATAGCTGTCGATTCTTTGTAAGAGGTTGTTTTGTTCATATTTTCTTTGTTTTGATTTTAATCTTGGCTTATAATATCCGGTACAAAGATACTTTTTTATACTTTTGCACAAAATAAAAATGCAAAATAGTTTATGGAAGATAGAATACAGAAAGCAGTGGAGCTTTTTAAGAGTGGATATAACTGCTCACAGTCGGTGGTAGCGGCTTTTGCGGACATGTATGGATTTACACAGGAACAGGCATTGCGTATGAGTGCTTCTTTTGGCGGGGGCATCGGACGAATGCGTGAAACGTGTGGAGCTGCCTGCGGTATGTTTCTGGTGGCAGGCTTGGAAACCGGTGCTACGGAAGCAACAGACCGGGAAGGAAAAGCTGCCAATTATGCGGTAGTGCAAGAACTGGCGGCTGAATTTAAGAAGCGTAACGGCTCGCTGATTTGTGGCGAATTGTTGGGATTAAAGAAAAAAGAGCCGGTCTCCACTATTCCGGAAGAGCGTACTGCTCAATATTATAGCAAGCGTCCCTGTGCAAAAATGGTTGAAGAAGCGGCAAGAATTTGGTCTGAATATCTCGAAAAGTATCCAAAATGAGCTCCTAAAATGCTTTTTTATTACAAAAACGGTAAAAAAGTGCTCAATAAAGTGTTATATAACATAAAAATAACTATCTTTGCCTCCGAAATAAAATCTGAAAGTCTTTTGACTAGAAAGATTTTAAGCATGTCTAACTAAAATTGCAAAGCAAATGTTGAAAGAAAAAGCTGGTGTAATTGCAGGTACTATCTGGAATGCACTGAACGAAACAGAAGGAATGACTGCCAAGCAGCTTAAAAAAGCAACTAAATTGGTTGACAAAGATCTGTTTCTCGGCCTTGGCTGGTTATTGAGAGAAGACAAAGTCTCTGTGGAAGAAGTTGAAGGTGAACTCTTCATCAAATTGATCTAAGCGAGTAACTCACTTAAGCAATAAAAAAATGCGTTGGTACATAATCATAATGTTATCAACGCATTTTTTTTTATTCCGCCATTTACGTATCTTTGCACACCAAAAAGATAAAATAATAAGAATTCAGAATGAAGAATATACGCAACTTTTGCATAATTGCTCATATTGACCACGGTAAGTCGACTTTGGCTGACCGTTTGTTGGAGTTTACACATACCATTCAGGTGACTTCCGGGCAGATGCTTGATAATATGGATCTGGAGAAGGAAAGAGGGATCACTATCAAGAGCCATGCTATCCAGATGGAATATACTTATCAGGGTGAAAAGTATATCCTTAACTTGATTGACACCCCGGGACATGTGGACTTTTCGTATGAGGTATCGCGTTCTATTGCTGCGTGTGAAGGTGCGTTGCTGATTGTCGATGCTTCCCAGGGAGTGCAGGCGCAGACGATTTCAAATCTGTATATGGCCATTGAGCATGACCTTGAGATTATTCCGGTGATTAATAAATGTGACATGGCGAGCGCCAATCCCGAAGAAGTGGAAGATGAGATCGTTGAATTGTTGGGCTGCAAACGGGAGGAAGTAATCCGTGCGTCCGGCAAAACGGGGATGGGAGTGGAAGAGATACTGGCGGCTGTGATTGAGCGGATTCCTCATCCGGAAGGAGATGAAGAGGCTCCGTTGCAGGCTTTGATTTTCGACTCTGTATTTAATTCTTTCCGCGGAATTATTGCTTATTTCAAGATCGAAAACGGTATGATTCGCAAGGGAGACAAGGTGAAGTTCTTCAATACGGGAAAAGAGTATGACGCCGATGAAGTAGGGGTGTTGAAAATGGATATGGTGCCTCGTAACGAACTTCGTACGGGAGATGTAGGATATATTATTTCCGGTATCAAGACTTCCAAAGAGGTGAAGGTGGGAGATACCATTACGCATATTGCCCGTCCGTGTGAAAAGGCTATTGCCGGTTTTGAGGAAGTGAAGCCGATGGTATTTGCCGGAGTTTACCCGATTGAAGCGGAAGATTTTGAAGATCTCCGTGCGTCTTTGGAGAAGTTGCAGTTGAATGACGCGTCTTTGACTTTCCAGCCGGAATCTTCGTTGGCTTTGGGTTTTGGCTTCCGTTGTGGTTTCCTCGGATTGCTCCACATGGAGATTGTGCAGGAGCGCTTGGACCGTGAGTTTGATATGAATGTGATTACTACGGTGCCGAACGTTTCTTACCATATATATGATAAGCAAGGTAATATGAAGGAAGTGCACAACCCCGGTGGTATGCCCGACCCGACCATGATTGACCATATCGAAGAGCCGTATATCAAAGCATCTATTATTACCACTACTGATTATATCGGTCCTATCATGACGCTTTGTTTGGGTAAACGTGGTGAATTGATTAAACAGGAATATATCTCCGGTAACCGGGTGGAAATCTATTATAATATGCCTTTGGGAGAAATTGTGATTGACTTTTATGATAAGTTGAAGAGTATTTCCAAAGGGTATGCTTCGTTTGATTATCATCCGAATGGTTTCCGTACTTCCAAACTGGTGAAGTTGGATATCCTCTTGAACGGTGAGCCTGTGGATGCGCTTTCCACTTTGACGCATATTGACAATGCTTACGATATGGGACGCCGGATGTGTGAGAAGTTGAAGGAACTTATTCCGCGCCAACAATTTGATATTGCCATTCAGGCAGCTATCGGAGCGAAGATTATTTCTCGTGAAACCATTAAGGCAGTTCGTAAGGATGTGACCGCGAAGTGTTATGGTGGCGACGTGAGCCGTAAACGTAAACTGCTTGAAAAACAGAAAAGAGGTAAAAAACGAATGAAACAAATCGGTAACGTGGAAGTGCCGCAGAAAGCCTTCCTCGCCGTACTGAAGCTGGATTAAAAAAACACTGCCGCAAGCAATTTTTCAGAGATATGTTCTGAACAAATTGACTTGCGGTTAGTTTTTAATACACCAGGTGATTGCCTTCTGTCTGCAGAGCTTTCCTTGGCAATCACTTTTTAGGAACAAACAACTATAAATATGAGAAAAGTTCTGTCTTTTTCGGGCTTCCTGATGCTGGGGCTCGTCGTTTCGCAATTCCTGCCGATGATGGCAGGGGATGGCTATGGAGCTGTTAAATCCATATCGAATGTATTGCTCTATGTATGCCTTAGTTTTATAATGATTAATGTAGGCCGTGAATTTGTTCTTGATAAGACACGGTGGAAAAGTTACGCCCAGGATTATTTTATTGCCATGGCTACGGCTGCTTTGCCGTGGTTTATGATTGCCATCTATTATGTGTTTGTATTGCTGCCACCCGATTTTTGGAACAGTTGGGAAGCCTGGAAGGAGAATTTGCTGTTGAGCCGTTTTGCTGCACCGACATCAGCCGGTATTTTGTTTACGATGTTGGCGGCTATCGGGCTAAAGTCCAGTTGGATTTATAAGAAGATACAGGTGTTGGCTATTTTCGATGATTTGGATACGATTCTTTTGATGATTCCTCTTCAGATTATGATGATCGGGCTGCGCTGGCAGTTGATTATTGTGGTGGTGATTGTGTTCCTGTTATTATCGATCGGCTGGCAAAGGCTGAATAAATACGATTGGCGTCAGGATTGGAAGGCTATCCTCTTTTATTCAATAATCATATTTTTGGCTACTCAAATTCTTTATCTCGGTAGTAAGGAATTGTATGGGGAGGAGGGAAGTATTCATATTGAAGTCCTGCTGCCTGCATTTGTGCTGGGTATGATTATGAAACATAAGGAACATGATACGCCCGTGGAACGAAAGGTTTCTACCGGAATTTCATTTTTCTTCATGTTCCTGGTGGGGATGAGTATGCCGCATTTTATTGGTGTGAACTTTGCGGAGACTCATGCAGGTGCTTATTCCGTCACCGGTTCGCAGGAGATGATGTCGTGGGGGATGATTATGTTTCATGTGGTGATTGTCTCTTTATTGTCGAATATAGGAAAGCTTTGCCCGATGTTCTTTTACCGTGACCGGAAATTAAGCGAGCGACTGGCTCTTTCTATCGGTATGTTTACCCGTGGTGAGGTAGGAGCCGGAATTATTTTCATAGCGTTAGGGTATAACTTGGGTGGGCCGGCATTGGTAATTTCTGTTCTTACCTTGGTACTGAATCTGATTTTGACAGGAATTTTTGTACTTTGGGTCAAAAATCTTGCTTTAAGGAGTTATACTAATTAGAAAATTCTGTATATTGCAAAACTAATATTATAAAAACATTTCGTTATGACTATTTTGCGGACTATGCGGAACTTCTCGTCTATGAATATCACGGCGAGTATTCTTTTATTCCTGGCTGCTATCTCGGCAGCCATTATTGCGAACTCTTCTGTGGCTCCGGTATATCAGGAATTTTTGTCGCATGAACTTCATTTACAGATAGGAAATTTTAATTTGCTTTCGCATGGTGGGGAAAATCTGCGAATGATTGAGTTTATCAATGATGGTTTGATGACGATTTTCTTTTTATTGGTTGGACTGGAAATCAAACGTGAGCTATTGGTAGGTGAGCTTTCCTCTTTCCGTAAGGCGGCGTTGCCTTTCATTGCCGCTTGTGGTGGGATGTTGTTGCCTGTGATGATCTATTCGCTTATTTGTGTTCCGGGTAGTGAAGGCGGACATGGACTCGCCATTCCTATGGCTACGGATATTGCTTTTTCATTGGGGGTGTTGAGCTTATTAGGCAGCCGTGTGCCGTTGAGTTTGAAGATTTTTTTGACTGCTTTTGCGGTAGTCGATGATATTGGGGGAATTTTGGTGATCGCTCTTTTTTATAGTTCACATGTTGCCTATGGCTATCTTTTGGTAGCTATACTCTTTTATATTTTACTTTATTTTATAGGAAAGTATGGAACGACAAATAAGGTATTCTTCTTGGTGATTGGGATGATTATCTGGTATTTATTTTTGCAATCCGGTATTCATAGCACTATTTCGGGAGTTATTCTTGCTTTTGTTATTCCCGCTAAACCTCGTCTGAATGTAGGGAAGTACATCGAAAAAATTCGTCATACCATTGCCGGTTTTCCGGCAATGCAATCTGAAAGCATTGTGCTGACTAATGAGCAAATAGCCAAGTTGAAAGAGGTCGAATCGGCTTCCGACCGTGTAATTAGTCCGTTGCAGTCATTAGAAGATAATTTGCATGGAACAGTCAATTATTTGATTCTTCCTCTTTTTGCATTTGTCAATGCCGGCGTTGTGTTTAGTGGGGGAGGCGAATTAGTGGGAGCTGTCAGTATTGCTGTTGCTGCCGGTCTGTTACTGGGAAAATTTATTGGAATATATTTCTTTACCTGGCTGGCTATAAAAATAAGATTGACTCCCATGCCTTTAGGGATGACCTGGAAGAATCTTTCCGGAGTTGCATTGTTGGGAGGTATTGGCTTTACTGTATCACTCTTTATCGCTAATCTTTCTTTTGGGGTAGACTATCCTGTATTATTGAATCAGGCCAAATTTGGTGTATTGACCGGAACCGTACTTTCCGGCTTACTGGGATATGTCGTACTTCGGATTTCGCTTTAATCTGTCGATTCATCGTCCCCATCATCTATCGGAAGAATTTTCATGCTTTCTTCATGTGGCAATTGTTCAACTTGGCGGAGTTTTCGTTCGATAGCGCGAGTCCGCTTACCCATTACTTCTTCTAGTTGGTCGCCGGCATTTTGAAGGTTTTTCTGTACTTTTTCGAGTAGTCCTCCGAATTTGCTGAATTCTGTTTTTACAGCTCCTAATACCGTCCAAACCTCTCCCGTTCGCTTTTGAATAGCTAACGTGCGGAATCCCATTTGCAGGCTATTTAGAATAGCCCCTAGTGTAGTAGGTCCTGTGACAACTATTTTGTAATCTTTTTGCAGAGTTTCTACCAGGCTTGTTCTTCGGATTACTTCGGCATAAATGCTTTCAAAAGGCAGAAACATAATGGCGAAGTCTGTGGTAAAAGGAGGATCTACATATTTGTCGTGAATGTCTTTTGCCATTTTTTTGATGGTTGTTTCCAATTGCTTGCCGGACGATTCTATCAATGCAGTATCTCCTGCTTCAAAAGCATCATAATATTGTTCGTACACATCTTTGGGAAATTTAGCGTCGATAGGCAGATAGACGGTGCTGTTCGCATCATCCTTTCCCGGAAGTTTGATTGCAAACTCAACGAATTCGGTTCCGCTTTTCTTGGTTTTTACATTAGCGTCGTATTGTTCTGGACTCATCATCTGCTCTAATAATGCTCCTAACTGAACTTCGCCGAATGTGCCACGCATTTTTACATTGCTCAACACCTTCTTTAATCCGCCTACGTCTTGAGCCAGAGATTTCATTTCGCCTAGTCCTTTCTGCACATTCTCAAGTTGTGAGCGGACAATTTCAAATGATTGGCCAATGCGTTCGTTCAATGTCTTTTGCAATTTTTCTTCCACCATTGTCCTCATGTCATCCAACCTCTTTTCGGTCAATTTAATCAATGATTCCTGTTGACGGGCCATCATATCGAATTTCTGACGCTGCAGCTCTCCGTTAGTCAACATATTTTTGTGCAATGCATCTTGCAATTGCTGCATATTCTGATTCAGCGTTTGAGTCATCTCCAGGCGGAGTTCCCGGATGCTGCGATTCAGTTCTTCGCGATTCTCCTGCATTTGTTGGCGCAAAGCTGTTTGCAGTTGTTCCGCTTGCGTTTGATTATTACCTTTTGTAAGTGACAGTATTAGTAAGACTATCACTAATGCGGCAATAACGATAAGTAAAATTAATTCCATTAATAAGTAAGAATTTCGTTTCCGTTTTCAGTAATCAGAATCATGTTTTCCCATTGGGCGGAAGGTAGTCCGTCGTCGGTGCAGACAGTCCATCCGTCGGCATCATCTATAAAGACTTCGTAGGTTCCCATGTTAATCATGGGTTCGATGGTAAAGGTCATTCCCGGTACGATCATCATGCCCGTACCCCGTCGGCCGAAATGCTCTACGTCCGGTTCCTCATGGAATTGCATCCCTACGCCATGTCCGCAGAGATCACGAACCACGCTGAAACCGTTCTTTTCTGCATGTTCTTGGATGGCGGCGCCTACATCACCCAGTTGTTTCCAGGGTTGTGCGGCGGCAATACCTATTTCCATGCACTCTTTGGTGACTTGTACTAATCTTTGCATGTCAGGATTGACATCGCCAATCATAAACATACGGGATGCATCGGAGAAATATCCTTTGTAAATGGTAGAAACGTCCACATTGATAATGTCTCCGCTTTTCAGAATCTCATTTTTATTAGGTATTCCGTGGCACACAACTTCGTTGATACTTGTGCAGACGCTTTTGGGAAATCCTTCGTAGTTGAGTGGGGCAGGGATAGCGCCGTGGCTGGTGGTGAAATCATATACTAATACATCAATCTCTTCAGTAGACATTCCTTCGCGAATATTTTCTGAAATATAGTCCAACAGTGCAGTATTGATTTTGGCACTTTCCCGAATACCTTCTAGTTGTTCGGGAGTACGGAGTACTTTACGGGGAGGAAGTTTGTAACCTTGTTTCCTGTATTTCTGTATTTTTGCTTCTACTTCGGCCGGATAATTGGAGGGAGTAAACCGGAATCCCTTGATAAAGTTCTTCATTATGATAGCATATTTAATCGTATGACAAAGGTACGAGAATAAATGGAAAATATGCTTTCTTGTTTTCTAAAACTTTTCGATCCTCAATTATCAATAGGATTTACCATTCGTATGAAACACTAACTTGAGGTATCCATTCCCATCTTTTTCGTATAGCATTATATTGGTATTGCATCCCTGTTTTGATTTTCCAGTTTTTATTTATTTTGAAAACGACATTACTTCCCAATTTGGTTGGTTCCACTTCGGAGGGAAGCCCTCGGTATCTTCGGGTATCGAGGTTTTGTGAACCATATATGTCGAGAGACCATCTGGAGGATAATTTATATTCCATTTGGCTTTGGATATGGAAATGATTGGAATTTTCTGCAAAGTCGCTTTTACTATGCAGAATAAGATTCTTGTTTATTCTTAGCCAGGAATAAGTGGGTAAAAAGGTGGAACCTGGCTTTTGGAACATCTTGTATGTGTGAATAGAAGGTTTCGAAAAGATTGTGGAAGATTTTAAAGTGGGTAGTGTGGGATCAAAATCTACAAATGGTTTTCGAGAGTACATTTTTTGCTCTACTTTTTCGATCAGCTTTCTGTTTATCTTGATTTCCTGATCGGATTCCAACATTTGCTGAAGTCTCAATGAGTCCTGTTTGCTCCATTCTTGCCCTGCTGCGGATAAGGGGAACAATAATAAACAAAGAATATTCAATTGATATTTCCGAATGTCCATACACTGTGCTAGTAAAGTTTATTGTATGGACGGTGAAAAACAGGATATGCTGCTTTGAACGATTAGTGAATAGTAATTATTTCACATAATATGGGAATACTTTTCTTTTGTTTATGATAGTGTTCTAGCTTTGAAAACGGGTTGTATCTTCTGAATTTCCGATTCAAAGCCAAACCAGTAGCCATGTCCTTCTTCATCGACAGGGAGGAAACATAGTCGTAGATTTTCACGGTATGCACCGTATACTACTTCCCAACTTTCAGGAGGTAACTGTCTTTTGGTTCTTACTTTTTCTGCCGGAGCTTTTTTTAATGACATACCTGCTTCTATCCATGCAATACTGACTTGTGTCAGGTAGTCGGGATAATGATTCTTGCAGAAATCATAAAGGATTAATCCTCTTCTTTCCAGACTAAGAGGAGTGTCGATGACATCTGTCCGGACCAGATGGTCGAGTAGGTCATGTATAAAATGGGGGTTCTCCAAAATTAGTATACGGGTGATATTTCGCCAGGTAGGAGTGTTATAGAAACCGTCTAACAGGCGGGACATATAATGGGCTGTTTGTAATTCATCTACCGTGATTTCACGGGTTTGGAGTACTTCGTATGGAGGAAGTGGAGAGTACTGTATACCTAACTCGTCCGCTCTTCTTCGCATTTCGGTGCCCGGAAGTAATTTCAGGGATTCCAGTTGGATTTCTCCTGCGCCATACTCGGTTAAGGTACGGACGTCGTCGAAAATCTCTGATAGATGGTAGAGTGGGAGTCCGGCTATCAAGTCGGCATGAGTTTCCATGTTTTCAAGTGAACATAGATAATGGAGTCCGGCCAAAGCATTGGAGAGTTTTCCTATTCTTCGACTTTGTTCAAGCACGTTTTCCCGAAGGCTTTGGATACCGGCTTCCAGGTGCAGCAGACCTTTAGGCAGAGTGGCTAATTCCTGTTTGAGTTCATCGGAAAGTAGTGCCGGATGAATTTCCAGATGGAAACAGATGTCCGGGTATTCGCGGAATAAGTTTAATAGCTCTTTTGCCCGTTTATTATTGTAATTGAAAGTACGATCCAGTACTCGCACGTTTTTGATTCCGTGTTCGTGTATCACGTCGAGACGTTCTTTGATTGCTTCGAGAGATAAGGTACGAACTGGCTTTTCACCTCCACTGACACAAAAAGCACAGGTGTTAAAACATCCCCGGGTAGTTTCTAACTGCACAAATGGTTTGCTCCAATTGAAGAAACGGCTTTTTTCGGGAGGAACCAATTCAGAAAAGTTCATGACACGGGCAAGTCCGTTGTCCTGATATTCTCCTGATTCATTCAGGTAACAAAGTCCTGTGATTGATTTCCATTCCTTTCTTGGCTGATTCCACACTTTTAACCATAATGGAAATACTTCTTCGCCTTCTCCGCGAAACACTCCGCTTACAAATTTGTTCTTATATAAGAAAGCTTCATTATCTCCTAAAAACTCGGGACCTCCGAGTATAACACAGCAGTGAGGTAGTAATGCTTTTGCGCGTGAAACGATGTGCAGGAGTTGCTCATGATTGAATAGCCAATTGGTAGCTGCAATGATATCCGGTTGATGGCGGTAGATTTGATTGACGACACTGCCGGTGTTTTCATTGATCGTGGCGGAAACCGTACACCATTCAATGTCTGTATTATTTGCTATTTGGGCATGTAAGGCAGGTAATGCCAACGAAGAATGAGCGTACGAACTATTTAAATCAAGCCAAAGAAGTTTCATGTGGAAATTTTAATATTATCTTTGCAAAGGTACAAAAAACTTGTGGCTTGTAATGTATAGTAAATAAAAAACGCTAATTTTGTATTAATAAACGCAATAAACTAGAGAATTATGGAAATGATAAAGAAATATGCGGGTATCTTGATGATGCTGACTTTATTGGTTGGCTTTACTTCGTGTGAAAGTGAAGACGAGACAGAATTTAATCTGCCTGGTGAGTGGTATACGAATGAAGAGATTGATTTCGGGGCATATACCTGGGGAAGAGGTACGCTTATGACTTTTAACGCGAGAAATCAAGGAACAATTGGTTCTGCCGGTGATCCGAATTATTTGGTTTTTGAGTGGAGATGGATTGATGGAGGATATAATTCAATGGAATTATATTTTTATGGTGATGGCACTTATGCCTATATTTGGGGTGCGGAAGCTACCGATAGAACCTTTAGTGGAACATGGTATAATAATTGGCGGGATTTTAGGGATAGAATAGATGGACAGCCATTCTATATGCGTCGTCAATAAAACAGTGATAAAGATTAAAAATAAAGCCAGAGTCAATCATGATTCTGGCTTTGTTTTTTGAATATAGGAATTTATTTTTTCAAAAACAACTTCTTAAATTCCGCCGGATAAGGCGTCTCGAACTCCATTAAATCTCCCGTTACCGGATGATAGAAACAAAGTTTGAAGGCATGGAGTGCCAATCGTCCGATAGGGTTGGGAGAATCTTCTCTTCCATATCTTCCGTCGCCGATAATAGGATGGCCTAAATCCTGCATGTGTACACGAATCTGATTCTTTCGGCCAGTTTCCAAATCGAGTTCCAACAGAGAATATCCGTTAGCGCGTTTGATTGTCTTATAGTGGGTAATAGATTTTGATCCACCGTCATCATATTCACTGGAACTTACGTAAAGCGTTTTATCAGTCAGCCAGGAAACGACCGTATCATAGTCTTTTTCCATACTACCTTCCACTACGGCTACATATCGGCGGTCGGTCACTATCTCATGCCAGTTGTCGCGTAGTGTCCGCTGCGTTTTTTCATCTTTGGCAAACATCATCAGACCGGAAGTATCTCTATCTAAGCGGTGAACGATAAACACACGGAATTGACGTCCGGAGCGTTGCACATATTCATTCAGTATCGTGTAGGCAGTGCGCTCTTTCTGACGCTCCGTATTGACGGATAGAAGTCCCTGCATCTTTTCGACGACAATGATATAGGCGTCTTCATATACAATCTTCAGCAATCTGTTATTAAATTCTTTCTTTCCCTTTTGCTTGCTAATTTTCACTTTCATGCCTGCTTCAAGGGGAAAGTTGAATTGCGTGGTTATCACATTATCAACAAACACGACCCGCTTGCTTAACAACGATTTTAATTTCGTGCGACTTGCATCCGGCATCTTGGCAGCCAGGAACTCCATTAATTCCATGGGCTCTTTGACTGCATAATTGGTATATTGAGCACGTGCTTTTTCAGCAGGAGTTCTTCTAGGTCTTTTTTTCATTTCTTTTTTCTTTTGAGAATTTATTTTTCACCACAGATTACACAGATTAACACAGATTTTTATTACTGATTATTATAATCTGTGCTAATCTGTGTAATCTGTGGTGAACTCTTTATCGAAGTTTCAGCAACACCACATTTTCTACGTGATGAGTGTGAGGGAACATATCTACGGGCTGAACAGCCTTCACCTTATACTTTTCATTCAGTAATTGCAGATCCCGCGCTTGAGTAGCAGGATTACAACTAACATATACAATTCGTTTCGGTTCCGCAAACAAAATGACATCAATCACATCCTGGTGCATACCGGCACGGGGAGGGTCTGTGATGATTACGTCGGGGCGCCCATGCTGATTGATGAAATCCTGCGTCAGCATATCTTTCATATCACCGGCATAAAAAATTGCGTTCTTGATATCATTGATTTCTGCATTCACCTTTGCGTCTTCAATAGCTTCCGGCACGTATTCAATACCGATCACCTGGCGGGCTTGGCGTGAAACGAAATTGGCAATTGTTCCTGTTCCTGTATAAAGGTCATATACCAGTTCGTTTCCTGTTAATCCGGCAAAGTTACGGGCTATCTTATATAAATTATAAGCCTGTTCCGAGTTAGTCTGATAGAATGATTTCGGGTCGACCTTGAAACGCAAGCCTTCCATTTCTTCAAAGATGTGGTCTTTCCCTTTAAATACGTGAACGTCCAAATCGTTGATGGTATCGTTGCACTTATTATTAATAATGTATAGAAGCGAAGTGATTTCGGGGAAAGAGTCCGCTACGAATTGGAGTAATTGCTTGAACAGTTCCATTTCGTGATCTTCTGTAATCTTGCAAATGACGATTACCATCAGTTCCCCTGTGGAAGATGTGCGTATAATCATATTCCGCAGCATACCTTCCTGTGTGCGCAGATTGATGAAAGAATAATCGTGTTCGTAAGCGTAGTCACGTACTGCGTTCCGGATGCGGTTGGATATATCATCCTGCAACCAGCATTTCTCAATAGCCAGTACTTTGTCGAATGCTCCCGGAATGTGGAAACCTACCGCATTCATCTGATCGTATTTCACGTCCTGACGAACTTCCTCGTTTGTCAACCAGCGCTTATTTGAAAAGGTGAATTCCAGTTTGTTTCTGTAAAACTCCGTTTTGTCAGAACCGAGAATCGGAGAAATCTCGGGAAGTTCGATCTTTCCGATACGTCTCAAATTATCTTCCACTTGCTTTTGCTTATATCTGATCTGCTCTGAATAGGGGAGCACTTGCCACTTGCAGCCACCGCATACGCCATAATGTTGGCAGAAAGGAACAGCGCGATTGGGCGACAGCTCGTGAAACTTCACCGCTTCAGCTTCGGCATATTTATTCTTTTTACGCTTGATTTGCAGGTCTACAACATCACCCGGCACTACATAGGGAACAAAAATCACCAGGTCGTTTACTTTTGCGATGGCTTTTCCTTCGGCAGCCACATCCATGATTGTTACCTTCTCCAATAAGGGAAGCTCTTTTTTCTTTCTTGCCACTTTTACACCAGTCTAATAATTACTTTGCAAAAGTAGGTATTTTTTTTGGAAAAAATTCGGGTATACAGAAATATTCCGGATTGTAATGTCGAAATTGCATTTTGATAGAAAGTTTTTTCGCAAAAAGTTTTCAAGTTTGCGAAATATCCTTAGATTTGCGAACAGAAAAAAGTCATAATGTAACTTTAAACACAATATTATGGATAAAAAAAGAGTTTATACCTTTGGTAATGGTCAGGCAGAAGGAAAGGCTGACATGAAGAATTTGCTCGGTGGTAAGGGAGCCAACCTTGCTGAAATGAATTTAATCGGAATTCCTGTCCCTCCCGGATTCACAATAACTACAGATGTTTGTACGGAATACAATACGTTAGGACGTGATAAAGTGGTTGAGTTGCTGAAAGATGAAGTTGTAAAAGCGATCGCTCATGTGGAAGCGTTGATGAAATCTAAATTCGGTGATGTTGAAAATCCTTTGTTGGTATCTGTACGTTCCGGTGCACGCGCATCTATGCCGGGTATGATGGATACGATCCTGAACCTCGGATTGAATGATGAAGTGGTGGAAGGTATTATCCGTAAAACGGGTAATGCACGTTTTGCATGGGACTCTTACCGTCGTTTTGTACAGATGTACGGTGACGTTGTGTTGGGCATGAAGCCTACCAATAAAGATGATATTGACCCGTTCGAAGCTATCATCGAAGAGGTGAAGAAAGCGAAAGGGGTAGAACTGGATAACGAGTTGAAAGTGGAAGACTTGCAGGAACTCGTAAAGAAATTCAAGGCCGCTGTAAAAGAACAGACCGGAAAAGATTTCCCGACTTGTGCATACGAACAACTTTGGGGAGCTATCTGTGCTGTATTTGATTCATGGATGAATGAACGCGCTATTCTTTATCGTAAGATGGAAGGTATACCTGATGAATGGGGTACAGCTGTCAATGTACAGGCTATGGTGTTCGGTAATATGGGTGATACATCGGCTACAGGTGTTTGTTTCTCACGAGATGCCGGTACAGGCGAAGATCTTTTCAATGGTGAATACCTGATTAACGCACAAGGTGAAGATGTAGTGGCAGGTATCCGTACTCCACAGCAGATCACTAAGATTGGTTCTCAACGTTGGGCTGTATTGGCTGGCATTACCGAAGATGTTCGTGCTGCTAAATTCCCTTCAATGGAAGAAGCAATGCCGGAAATCTATAAAGAACTGGATGCTCTTCAGACTAAACTGGAAAATCATTATAAAGATATGCAGGACATGGAGTTCACCGTACAGGAAGGTAAACTCTGGTTCCTCCAGACACGTAACGGTAAGCGTACAGGTGCTGCCATGGTAAAGATTGCTATGGACTTGCTCCGTCAGGGTATGATTGACGAAAAGACTGCTTTGATGCGCGTGGAACCGAATAAACTTGATGAATTGCTCCACCCTGTATTCGATAAGGATGCTTTGAAGAAAGCCAAAGTGTTGACCCGTGGTCTTCCGGCTTCTCCGGGTGCTGCAACCGGTCAGATCGTATTCTTTGCTGATGACGCTGCCGAATGGCATGCTGCCGGTAAACGTGTGGTGATGGTGCGTATCGAAACTTCTCCAGAAGACTTGGCCGGTATGGCAGTGGCCGAAGGTATTCTTACGGCTCGTGGCGGTATGACTTCTCACGCGGCTGTTGTGGCTCGTGGTATGGGTAAATGCTGCGTATCGGGTGCAGGTGCATTGAATATTGATTATAAAAACCGTACGGTAGAGATTGATGGGGTATTGCTGAAAGAAGGTGACTATATCTCTTTGAACGGAAGTACAGGTGTAGTATATAATGGTAAGGTAGAAACGAAAGCAGCAGAGCTTTCCGGCGACTTTGCCGAATTGATGACACTGGCTGATAAATATACTCGTTTGCAGGTACGTACCAATGCGGATACTCCTCATGATGCGGAAGTTGCACGTAACTTCGGTGCAGTAGGTATCGGCCTTTGCCGTACAGAACACATGTTCTTCGAAGGCGAAAAGATCAAAGCAATGCGTGAAATGATCCTGGCGGAAAATGCAGAAGGACGTCGGAAAGCATTGGCTAAGATTCTTCCATATCAACAAGAAGACTTCAAAGGTATCTTTAAAGCAATGGCTGGTTGCCCGGTGACCGTTCGTTTGCTCGATCCTCCTTTGCATGAGTTCGTTCCTCACGATTTGAAGGGACAGCAGGAAATGGCGGATACGATGGGTGTAAGCCTGCAATATATCCAGCAACGTGTAGAATCACTGTGTGAACATAACCCGATGTTGGGTCACCGTGGTTGCCGTTTAGGTAATACTTATCCTGAAATTACTCAAATGCAGACACGTGCAATTTTGGGTGCTGCATTGGAACTGAAGAAAGAAGGAGTGGAAACTCATCCGGAAATCATGGTTCCGTTAACCGGTATCTTGTATGAATTCAAGGAGCAGGAAAATGTGATTCGCTCGGAAGCTAAGAAATTGTTTGAGGAAGTAGGAGATAGTATTGACTTCAAAGTAGGTACAATGATCGAGATCCCGCGTGCTGCTTTGACTGCCGACCGTATTGCTTCTTCTGCCGAGTTCTTCTCATTCGGTACAAATGACTTGACGCAGATGACCTTCGGTTATTCTCGTGATGATATAGCTTCTTTCCTTCCTGTTTATCTGGAAAAGAAGATTTTGAAAGTAGACCCGTTCCAGGTTCTCGACCAGAATGGTGTGGGACAGCTGGTACGTATGGCGACAGAAAAAGGCCGTGCTATCCGTCCGGATTTGAAATGTGGTATCTGTGGTGAACATGGTGGTGAGCCTTCTTCTGTGAAGTTCTGTCATCGGGTAGGTCTGAACTACGTTAGTTGTTCTCCATTTAGAGTGCCGATTGCCAGACTGGCGGCCGCTCAGGCAGCGATAGAAGGATAGTCAAATACGCTGGTTAGGTACTTAACTATCTGATAAATAGGCTGTAAATACTTGTGAAAGTATTTGCAGTCTATTTTATTTTAGATTATCATTGATTTTTAGTTGGGATTAATAGTATTTCTCTATTCCGCCAAATCCTGTGATCTTTTTATTTTCTTTCGTTTTATTGATAAAGTTGTTTAATCGCTTTTCAAATTCTTCAGGTCGTTTTCTGGCTGCTTCAATGTATGCAATTCGGATACGTTTATATGCGTCGGAAAAATGGAGATAATTTTCCCATATTGTCTTATCTTCCTTCAATCTTTCAATTATATCATTGGGGAAAATGAAAGGATCAGATAATACATTTCGTATTTTATCCTCAAATTTGGGGTGTATCATTTTATTTTCCAATAGCCACTTAAGTCTTTCTTTGTTAGCTTGCGAATAGGTACTTTTAGGGTTTCTGGGTGTGAAATGCTGAATTTTATGTTCTTTGTCGAGCGATTTTATCGTACTGTCAATCCACTCGAAACAAAGAGCTTCTTCAACAGCGTCGTTGTATGTGATACTTTTTTCGCCTGAAGACTTGCTGGGAAATACAAACCAAACTTCATTGGCAGTCTCAAAGTTGTCATTCAACCACTTTCGCCAATCTTTTCTGTTCTCGAAATACTTTATTTCTATTGACATACCCAATCGTTTAAACTAACTGTTTTATTGCCTTTACTTTCATAATAACGAAGCATTTTACACTATACAATGTCAGTCAAACGCGTCTGTGTCTGATGGCTGAAAGGCTTACCACCCGTCAAAGATACTAAATCTTAAAGAAACAGTCCTCATTACTTCTTAAATCCTTTGGCTTATTATGGTATGACAACACTCACTACATGCAATATATTTGAATAAGAATCGATAGCAAGAATTTTGTGTTGCTATATAATATGATGTACAGAGTCTCCGTTAAACATTTATTTGGTGTTTATTATAAAAAACTAACTAAATGTTTGTTTGTTCATAAAAACTGCTTTACATTTGCACCCAGAAATCAATCGACCGAATTGGGGTCTAACGTTTAATTTAAAAAACAAAGAAAATGAAAAAGGGTTTATTATTGGTAGTTGTGATGTTAGCAACTATCGCTGTAAAAGCACAAGACATTTACGTAGGCGGATCTTTGAACGTTTGGCGTAACAGCACAGGCAACACTACTTCTTTTAAAATTGCTCCGGAAATCGGATACAACTTTAATGAAACATGGGCGCTGGGTGCTGAATTAGCGTATGGACATGAGTATGCAAACAAAGTTTCTATGAATTCATTTGACTTTGCTCCGTATATCCGTTTCTCTTATTATGAAAGTGGTATTGTGCGTTTATTCTTAGATGGAACCGCTTCAATCGGTTTTGATAAAGTGAAAGATGGAGATACTTTTAAAAGAGGTCAAGTCGGTTTGAGACCGGGAATCGCAGTTAAGTTGAATGACAATTTCTCTTTTATAGCTAAGTATGGTTTCTTGGGTTATCGGAGAAATATGGATTATGATGAGGATTATGCTCCTATTAAGCATTCATTCGGACTTAATCTTACTAGCGAAGACCTTTCAATTGGTTTCCACTACGCATTCTGATAAGAAGAAAAGTAATTCAACAAAATAGGAAAGGGAGTTCTCAAAAATAGGGAATTCCCTTTTTTTATGTATAATCTCTATAAATTACGCACTTGTTAACGAAAAAGTTGTTTAATACAAATTACAATTATACATTTGCATTGTTAAACAATAAGGTCAATAAAAACCTTTAGTATTAATTTAAAACTTTAAAATTATGAAGAAGAGTGTTTTGTTTGTTTTATTTGCGCTGATTTCAGTAGCAGGTTTTTCTCAAATTACAGGTTGGAATGCCAAGGTAGGGATGAACTTTAGTAATTATACAGGTGATCTTGATCTGAATGCAAAAGTTGGCTTTAAGCTTGGAGGAGGTTTTGAATATGCTTTTAATGATACATGGTCATTGCAGCCTTCATTATTCTTGACTAGTAAAGGTGCAAAGAAAGATGGAAATAGCATTAATGCAATGTATTTGGAATTACCGGTAATGGCTGCTGCACGTTTTAATGTTGCAGATAATACGAATCTTGTAGTTAATGCAGGTCCTTATTTTGCTTGTGGTATTGCTGGTAAAACAAAATTTGATTTAGGAAACGATACAGAACGTAAAGTTGATACTTTTGGTGATGATGCTTTGAAGCGTTTTGATGCAGGTCTTGGCGTAGGAGTTGCATTGGAATTTGGTAGAATCATTGCAGGTTTGGATGGTCAATTCGGTTTGGTTGATGTGCAGAAATTTGGTAATCCTAAAAACATGAACTTTTCTATTGTTGTAGGATATAAGTTCTGATAAGAAAACACTGAAAAAATAGAGAGCCGTTGCAGAAGGTAATTCGCAACGGCTTTTTTAGGGATATTCAGTAAATGTTCCTCTTTCTAAAAAATCAAGAGAAAAGCTTTGC
>OAST01000026.1_pt1 | contig 121894 bp, 99 predicted proteins | sample 1475821 | NCBI WGS metagenome assembly OAST01 (sample SAMEA2579924, study PRJEB22360) | human gut metagenome | biome: human gut; feature: human-associated habitat; material: faeces | place: Denmark | collected 2008/2010 | reverse complement strand
AACTAACTCGCAATGAATTAGTTGCCTTAAATTTTATTATTTTAGGAATATCCCTTTTTAATATTTCATAATTGGGAAAAACACTTCTCTTATTGGATAAAATGAGGAAGCATAACCAGTTAGTTTTATGATCGGCTATATTTATTAATCTGATAGTTTCTTCAGCTTTTTGAAATGCTCGATTACGGCTAAATAATTTTGGTCCTGACAAGCGTCGAATCTATTCCAGAGATCTCCTAAGACGACAGCCCCTCCGAAACCGAAATCCTTAATCTCCAATAAATTGTCTTCATTGATACCTCCCAATGCCATCACTTTCGAGTCGATAATCTTGGCTCTTTGTGCTTCGCGTAACTCTTCGGCAGTGTATGTTGAATAGTAATTCACTTTAGAGATACTGTCATAGATAGGGCTCATAAAAACATAGTCGTAAAAGTGCTTTCTGTTTTTTACCTCCTCCACTGAATGGCAGGAACAACTGATATGACCATAATAATCATGCGGTTCTTTGGGGTTACGCGCATTCAGGTGAATTCCCATCAGGTTGAATTCTTCTTTTAGATAAAAATGCTCATGTGTAACGATGCGACGGTGATATTTATCCGGAATAAGTGTCAATAGCCGTTCCGAATACATAGCCGGAGTCTCCGGCTTTCTAAGATGTAGGACATCCAGCCCCTCTTCGAAAAGAGCGGTAATAATCTTATCTTCTTCGACGAAGAAAGTAGGGGTGGTAACTACAATTAGTTTCATTTCTTTTGTTAAAATTGGATTGTTTAGCAAAGTTACTAATTAACTATGTCAGAAACCAACCTTTATAGTGAAAATTTGTTAGATTGCAGTGTCCGCAGGTCAATTGTCCATAGTTCGCCGGCTAAAACATCACCAAAGCCACAGATTATTTTCAATACTTCCGTAGCTTCAATGCTCCCTACAATGGCAGGAGTAACCCCCATCACTCCTTTGGGCGGAGGAGGCATCCGTTGCATTTCTTCTTCATCGGGATAAAGATCCCGGTAGTTTTTCTTTTGATTTCCGTAGTTGAATACAGAAACCTGTCCTTCAAAACCGCAGATAGCACCATATACGTAGGGCTTTTTCTGTTCAATGCAAATGTCGTTAATCAGGTAGCGGGTGGCAAAGTTGTCGCAGCCATCCACCACTATATCATATTCCTGAATGATATCATACGCATTGTCTTTCGTCAGCCGGGCAGCGTAGGGGTGTATTTCGATTTCACTGTTGAGAGCGGAGAGCCGTTCCGCAGCACAGATAGCTTTTGGTTTACCTAATTCCTTTTCGGAATAGAGCACTTGTCGTTGTAGGTTGGTGATGCTTACCAAGTCATCATCTACCAGTCCCAGGCATCCCACACCTGCACCTGTCAGGTAGAGGGCGATGGGAGAGCCCAGCCCTCCCATGCCTACAATAAGCACTTTGGCTTCCTGCAGTTTCTTCTGACCTTCTTCTCCGACTTCGGGAAGTATAATTTGTCTGTCGTATCGCATCTGTTTATCTTTTAAAATCAAAAGACTGATCCCAATCTTTCCAGACGGGTTCACGACCCAGTTTTTTCAAATCACGTTCCACTTCAACCGCCTTTCGCTCATCACTTACGTGAAATTGTTCCAGGGTTTGAGGATAACTGAAATATCCTCCCGGTTCAGTTTTACTTTCCGCACTCATGGTGGTTACGCCAAGTGTTGCCATGTGGTTTCGGATTTCTGCGCTCTCACGGGTAGAATAAGAGATATCTACATCATGGTCGAAGATTCGCATGGCGAATGTAAGTTGGGCGAGTTCCCGGTCATTCATGACTACATTCGGCTGGAATCCGCCGTTTTCAGACGGGCGCATACGCGGGAAGTTTACGCTGTATTTCGTTTTCCAGTAATGTTTCTGTAAATAACGCAGATGATAAGCCATCATCGTTACGTCGGTTCTCCATTCCTCCAGGCCGATCAGGACACCCATACCAATCTTGTGTACACCTGCCTGTCCCATGCGGTCGAAGCCGTTTACACGCCATTCGAATTTTGACTTCATGCCTCTTGGATGATACGTTTTGTAATTTGCTTTATGGTAAGTCTCTTGAAAACAGATCACTCCGTTCAGGCCATGATTGGTTAGCTCCTTGTATTCTTCCGCTTTAAGAGGCATTACTTCAATTTGTAGGTTGCTGAAATAAGGCTTTGCCAAATCCAACGCCCGGGCAATGTATGGGACACCTGCTGCGGCCGGGTTTTCACCGGTTACAAGCAGTAGATTCTCAAAAGGAGCCAACCGTTTGATGGCTTTGTATTCATTGACAATCTCTTCCTCTGTCAATATCGTTCTCTTCATCGGATTGCTGATGTGAAAACCGCAATAGACACAGGAATTGGTACATGAATTAGTCAGGTAGAGCGGTACAAACATAGAGATTGTCTTACCGAACCGTTCCATTGTATATTTCTGACTAAGGCGTGCCATCACTTCCAGATAAGGAGTGGCGGCAGGTGAAATCAGCGCCATAAAGTCGTTGACATCCAGATGCTCTTTTTTACCCAACGCACGGCGTACGTCAGCATCTGTTTTGGAATAGATGGCTTTTGTCGTCTCTTCCCAGGATATTTTTTCTAATTCGTCTGAGAACATTTTATTCAATTATAAATTAAAAATTGAAAATTAAAATGAGGGGAGAGAGGTAGGTCAGTGGCCCGACGTTTTGTTTCTCCCCACTCATTATTTATTGCCTTTGGCACTTTTCTTTAAATCGCGTGACAATCTCATTGCACAGAAATTAGGTCCGCACATCGTACAATATTCTCCATCGATATGGTGTCCTGCACGGAAATAGGTCTGCGCCCGTTCCGGATCGAGAGACAGGTCGAACTGGTCTTTCCAGCGGAACTCATAGCGAGCTTTACTCAATGCGTTGTCGCGTACCTGTGCACCCGGGTGTCCTTTTGCCAGGTCAGCGGCATGAGCGGCTATCTTGTAGGTAATAACTCCTACGCGTACGTCTTCTTTATCAGGTAAGGCAAGGTGTTCTTTCGGGGTGACATAACAAAGCATAGCCGTCCCCAACCATCCGATTTGTGCGGCACCGATAGCAGAAGTGATATGGTCGTATCCGGGAGCAATATCCGTCACCAACGGGCCGAGCGTGTAGAAAGGGGCGTCATGGCATTTTTCAATCTGACGTTCCATGTTCTCTTTAATTTTATGCATCGGAACGTGTCCGGGGCCTTCAATAAATGCCTGAACATTTTTATCCCAGGCACGGAGCACCAGCTCTCCCATGGTATCGAGTTCGGCAAACTGCGCTTCATCGTTTGCGTCGTAGATAGAACCCGGACGAAGTCCGTCACCTAATGACACGGCTACGTCATATTGTGCCAGAATATCACAGATATCGTCAAAATGATCGTATAAGAAACTTTCCTGATCGTGTACGAGGCACCATTTACTCATAATACTTCCTCCACGGCTGACAATGCCGCACAAGCGATTATCGGCAAGATGAACATTATGACGGCGAATCCCTGCATGGATGGTAAAGTAATCGACCCCTTGTTCACATTGTTCAATCAATGTGTCCCGGTAGATTTCCCAGGTGAGGTCTTCCACTATGCCATTCACTTTTTCAAGTGCCTGATAAATAGGAACAGTGCCTACTGGTACGGGACAATTACGGATAATCCATTCACGTGTTTCATGGATGTTTTCTCCTGTGGAAAGATCCATCAACGTGTCTCCACCCCATTTGCAGCTCCACAGTGCTTTCTCCACTTCTTCATCAATGCTGGAGGTAGTAGCCGAATTTCCGATGTTCGTATTGATTTTTACAAGGAAGTTACGTCCGATAATCATCGGTTCAGCTTCCGGGTGGTTGATGTTGGCCGGTAGTACAGCACGTCCCTCCGCAATCTCCTGACGAACAAATTCGGGGGTAATGTGAGTTTTAATTCCCAGTTCCTCACAATTCATATTTTCGCGGATCGCTACGTATTCCATTTCAGGAGTGATAATTCCTCTTTTGGCATACGCCATTTGGGTGATTGTTTCTCCTTTTTTAGCACGGTAGGGCAGGGCGATGTGTTCGAAACGTAAGTGATCGAGACTTTTATCATCTCTTCTCATTTGTCCGTATTCCGAAGTAATTTCAGGCAACTGTTCCACGTCACCACGACTCACGATCCATTCTTCACGCATGCGGGGCAGTCCTTTTTTGAGGTCAATGTTCATTTCTGCATCACTGAACGGTCCGCTGGTATCATATACATATATTTCCGGATTTGGTGTTGCTATCTTTTCTTCGCCTTCAAAGCTGACACTGGGCACTTGCTCCACTTTCCGCATGGCAACGCGGATATTCGGATAAAGTTTACCGGGTAAATAGACTTTCTGCGAGCGGGGGAATTTTATTTTTTGTTCCATAGTTTATTTGTTTTAATCAAGAAAAGCCGTTAGAGGTGAACTTGCTTCTGCTACGAAGTCGATGGCTTGTAATCCTAATCCTGCTTCGTAAGCCTGTCTTCCGGCTTCTGTAGCTGCTTTGAATGCTTTAGCCATTTCTACCGGATTTCCGGCAACGGCTATTGCAGTATTCACTAATACAGCGGAAGCTCCCAGTTCCATTGCTTCGGCAGCATGGCTTGGCGCGCCGATACCGGCATCCACTACCACCGGGATACCTGCCTGTTCGATAATGATTTGCAGGAATTCTTTTGTCTGCAATCCTTTGTTCGTACCGATGGGTGCACCGAGCGGCATAACGGTAGCTGCGCCTGCTTCTTCCAGCCGTTTGCAGAGTACAGGGTCAGCCTGGCAATAAGGTAACACGATAAAGCCCAGTTTCACCAGTTCTTCCGTAGCTTTCAGTGTTTCGATAGAGTCGGGGAGCAGATAGCGCGGGTCCGGATGAATTTCCAGTTTCAGCCAGTTTGTTCCAAAAGCTTCGCGAGCCAGTTGTGCGGCGAAAACAGCTTCTTCCGCGTTACGTACACCGGAGGTGTTGGGCAATAACTGAATATTCGGATGAATAATATGTTTCAGCATGTCGTCCTCTTTGTTATCCATGTCGATTCGTTTCATGGCAACAGTTACCATTTCCGTACCCGAAGCCAGAATAGCTTGTTCCATTACTTCATTGGAATTGAATTTTCCTGTTCCCAGAAAAAGACGGGAGCTAAATTCGCGTCCCGCAATTACTAACTTTTCCATTCTATATATTTTAGTTGATTATTTAAATGCTGATTTTTTGAGACAGAAGAACATAAGAACAAAAATAAAACAGTAGAAATAATTATCTAAGTGCAGCTTTTATGTTCTTTTGTTCTTCTGTCTGAATTAAAATTCCATTTATCATTTGACAAATTATAGATCACTTTCAATGATTCTACGTGTTTCTTCTACCGGATTATCTGCTCCGAGAATAGTTCCTGACAGGGCTATTCCATTTACTCCTGTATGAAGTATGGCAGGAATATCCTCAAAAGTGATTCCCCCGATAGCTACAACGGGGATTTCGATATTCGCTTCCTTCATCTGTGAAAGAATAGAAGAATAGCCCTCCAAACCCAGTACAGGGCTTAGATTCTTTTTAGTGGTAGTAAACCGGAAAGGACCAATGCCGAGATAATCGGCTCCGGCACGATAGTGCTGTACCACATCTTCGAAAGTGTTTGCAGTGCCGCCGATAATAAAGGCTTCACCAAGTATTTGGCGGGCCTGGTCGATAGGCATATCCTTTTTGCCTAGATGTACACCGTCCACTTCCAGCTTTTTGGTCAGTTCGACGTGGTCATCCAGAATCAGGATTGCTTCGTGCTCTTTGCAAAGCGGCTTCAGTTGCAGGGCTACTGCTTCCACTTCTTCGAGAGGAGCGTCTTTCATACGTAGCTGGATCCATTTGCATCCGCCTTCGAGTGCCATACGTGCCGATTCGAGGTACGAATACTGTTCGGTCTGATGCGTGATAAATTGTAGACTAATCATCTCCTTATCCTCCACAAGCAGCTTTGATAATCACCAGGTTGTCGTTCTCGTGTAGAATGAAACACTCCCATTCGGTACGGGGAATCATTTTGTTGTTTACGGCGATAGCAATGCCTTGAACCGGAAGTTCGAGCTGTGCTGTCAGTTGCGTAAGGGTAGAGTCAGGAGACGTTTCCACCTCTTTGTTGTTCACTTGTACTTTCATTGTCCTATCAGAATAAATAAGTTGAAAGTAAATACAAAGAGCGTGCTTAAATGGAAAGGCGATAAGAAGAAACACAATCCCTACGTCAGTATTAACTGCCTCAGGTTCCTAGGGTATAATCTCAGCCCCTCATGGGGCACCCCTTTGTCTTTACGGGAGCAAAGTAAGCGAAAAAGAAACAGAAAAACACTAAATCAGTCGATTTTTTTTCATTTTTCTGTTGATTCCTGTTTTTTGATGGGATGAGAAAAGATAAATCGGGCACCATTTTTGTAACTCTTGTCAATCCATATATCACCTCCCATATATTGGATGGTCAGTTTGCAGATAGCCAGTCCCAACCCTGTACCCTGCACGAATTCATTCAGCTTTTCGAAACGTTGGAATACGAGTTCCTGTTTATCTTCGGGGATTCCCGTGCCGGTATCTGTCACCGAGAACAGCATACATTGCTTTTCTTCGTCCACTTCATAATCCAGCGTGATACTTCCTCCGGCAGGAGTGAATTTCAAGGCATTATTCAGCAGGTTGATAATAATCTGTTGCAGACGCAACGGGTCCGTGTAGAGCATGTAAGGCTCCTTAGGCATTTGGAGTTTGATGTCTACATCCACTGTCTTGTTCCGGTTGGTGAGAGTAATCATATTCTGGCAATGGTTCACCAGCTCGCACCATTCATAGTTGAATTGCAGTTTTCCTGATTCCAGGCGTGATATATCCAGTACATCGCTAATCAGTTGGAGCAATAAATTGGAATTAGTCTGGACGATATCCGCATATTCTTTCAATTCATCATTCTGCTCTACCGAACCGATAATCAGGCTGGAGAAACCGACAATTGCGTTTAAAGGTGTCCGTATCTCATGGCTCATATTCGAGACAAAAGCACTTTTTAATTGATTAGCTTCTTCGGCGCGCTCTTTGGCGTCACGTAATTCGATTTCAGACTCTTCCAGTTTCTTTTTATCTTCCCGCAATTGTTGCGTGGTTCTTTCAAGGTGATTTTTCAGGATTTTCGTCCGGTAATAGTAATACAGGGAAATCATCAGACTTCCTACTAATACGAGGAAGATAATCAGGATAAATTGCACTTCTGTCTTGTAGGCTACAAAGAAGGGGATAGGCTGATTGATAACCATTGAGTTGACAGGCAACTTCTTGTTTTCAAATCCCCATTCCTTTAGTTTCTTCGCGTCAAATTTATATCGGTTGGGTAAGATATTGATGCTGCTGATACCCGTTTCCTTCTGGTCTAAAAAGCGGTAAGCATATTCTCCCATATTTTTTCCCACTCCTTCATATTGCGGGACATATCCTCCGATGGCCCAATAGCCTATTGCGGTGGAAGTCATACTGAACACAGGCAGGAGTGGATTGGCTTTGGAAAAAGCATAAACGGAGTTGTTCATGTAAGTGATCCCCCGGCTGTCAATTCTCCAGATACCAAGAAGCATTGCTGTGTTTCTGGGAAGATTGCGCAATTGATTGGCAGCCATATCGAGTGTGTGGATGCGGCCGTCAATATAGGTGATGGATAACTGCGGGAAATGTTGCAGGTTTTTCTTGAACCATGCCAGTTCGGCAAGTCCGTTATAGGTATTATCCGATACAAATACCAGGTGCTCTGTGTTCGGATAGAAATCTTGTATCATTTCGATATCTTTGCTGATATTATATTCGTATGTATCACAGTATTTTACGTTGTACTCCTTCATTCGTTCCGTTAAGTTGATACTTACAGGATTATAGTTCCGCATATCGATTGAATCCTCCGGAATACGGATGCCGTTGCGTGATGCCATTGCGCAGAAAACAGGAAGCTGCTTATATTTCTCATCTTCAAGATGAAGGAAACTGCTCCATGCTTCACCACCCAAAAGAATCACTAATTTAGCTTTCGGATGTTTGTCTAAAATATCGGTTAATGTTTTTTTCCATTGGTGCGCCTGCGTTAAATCCGTCGCATTCATGTTTTCTACAATGGTCGAGTATCTTCCTCCCAATTGGGTGTAGGTTTCTATAAATGTGCTGATGTTATCGTAGGTATATTTAGTGTCAGAATTGTATGAGGTAATGAACAGGATCTCTTCCTCTGGTTCTTCTGTGGCGGCAGCGTTACAGAAAAGGGGGAAGAAAAGAAGAACGGCAATGGAGACAATATATCGTATCTCTTTTCTTTTATATAGTACCATAATTGTTTGTTATGCTAGTTTATGGGTTGCAAAAATACAACTAATGCGTTTGATATACAATAAAAGTTTGTTTTTTTAGTCTGTAAAAAAGGTCGCTGTGAAAACACAACGACCTTTTTCATAAGTATAGTTTTGCTAGTAAATCCGGTTACATTCTTTTTTCAACCACATCCCAGTCGATGATGTCCCACAGGGCATTTACGTGGTCGGCGCGGCGGTTCTGATAATCCAGATAATAGGAGTGTTCCCAAACGTCAAATCCGAGAAGCGGTTTCAAACCGGCACGTACCGGATTGCTGCCGTTGGCTTCTTTCGTGATTTTCAGTTTACCATCTTTCCCAACGGATAGCCAGGCCCATCCTGAACCGAACAATCCGACTGCTGCTGCGTTGAATTCTTTCTTGAAGTTTTCAAAGCTACCGAAGTCACGTTTGATGGCTTCTCCCAGTTTGCCTGCTGGTTCCTTCTTTGAGGGTTTCGGGGCAAATTGCAGGAAGTACAGATTGTGATTCAATACTTGTCCGGCGTTATTGAATATAGCTCCGTCCGGTGCGGTTGCAACGATTTCTTCTACCGTTTTACCTTCATATTCTGTTCCGGGTACGAGGCTATTCAGATTATTTACATACGTTTGTAGATGTTTTCCGTAATGGAAATCTATTGTTTGCTGACTGATTACAGGTTCCAACGCATTGTTTGCGTAAGGAAGTTTAGGCATTTCGTAAGTCATGGTCATCATAATTAAAGACATTAATATAGTATTCATAATGTTACAAGTTTTAATTGGCTTGTTATACTATAATAACAGAAGCCTTCTGCAAAATGTTCACAGCATCTTACTTTATTTGTAAATGTACTGTATACGTTCCACCTCTTTCGGGTGATCGCGGTTGGTCCGGCAGATCCATTGGCCCGTATTGTCATATTCATAATAAGAATTGCCGTCAATCCGGTTCCCGTATTTATCATACAGGCAAGTCAGGCATCCGGACGTTTTTTGGTTATTACCCAAAATCCGTTGGTAGACAATCTGCGATAGATAACCGTATTTATCGTATTCATAAGCATCTTTTTGTGAAATAACCTGATCCGGAGAATTGGCAAAAAGCAAGTTTTGATGTTGGGATGAAACCAATCTTCCTTTATCATCATATTTGTTGGCGGTGTATGCCTGAAGTTCTCCGTTCTTATTATATTCTTTGGTTTCGGTCAATAATCCCCGTTTATTGTAGGAGCTTATGACGACTCTTCCGTCTGCATACTTGAGCGAATCACTCTCAATACTTCCATCGGTACCGATGCGGCGTGTCCGCCGGTAGAGATCCGTTTTGGTTTTCGGATTCGTTTGTACCTCAAAGATGCAGTGACCTTGCGGGTCGTATAATCTATTCGTCTGTATTTCATTGCCTGGCTGCCCGTTCTTCATGGTAAGTGCCAGGGTGGAGACGAGCTGTCCTTTATCGTCATACGAATAAGTGGTCGAGGTGGTCCCTGTACTGTCGTTTTCCGCAGACTTTATCAATCGCCCTCCATTATAGTATTTCACGGAAGTAGGGGTGGATATGATTGTTTGCAGAATAAAAGGTGCCCGCAGTGCGTTGGCTTGGTCGCGAAATTCCTTGTATCTGTGTGTGCAAAGAAAATCCTGCAACATACTTAACGATTCGGAACTGACAATGGCAGGTTTTAAAAGCTCAAAATCAGCTTTTTCACTAAGATATTCAAGGTCATCCAGGTGCGTACGTGCTGTGGAAGTCAGGTAAGGTGATTGCTTATAGTCGTCAATGATCTGTCGGATAGCTGTTGCATTTCCTTTCTCCCGGAGGCTGTCAATTCCTTGAAACAGAAAATCGTCGTATAATGTGCGGACTTCCGAAAGGAAGGGACGTGTATCTTTATCAGTGAAGAATTTCTGCATGGCGGCATTATCAAAGAATGCTTTGAAATTCGCAGAGGTCGGATTACTCTTTACAATCTGATAAAGCCGTTTGTTCTCCGCAGTGCTGATTTGAGAGATAAACTTGCCGTTCGGATATTCCGAGATATACGTTTGATAGATGTTCAGCGCAGGTGTTTTCAGCATCCCTTCCAGTAGGGCCAGTTCGCGGATGTCCCGCACCTTTTGCAAGAGGGCGGAGTCTGCCGGATAGCCGCTTGACTGGATGCTGTCCATCAATGTCTTGCTAAAGGGAATCTGCTCTTTCGATGCTTCCAGGATGGAGATAACAGCCTGTTCCGCTTTGTCTTGTACGTTGGAAAGCTGTATTTTCTCTTCTTCGCAGATATTCGGAAAATAAGCTTTCGTAGCTTGTTCGTAACAGCCGAAATAGTTGGTGGCGGCTTGCTCACTTTGTTTGTTCCACAATTCGTTGAGAACGTCCAACAATGCCAGTTCTTCGGCATAATAGGTTTGCGTCTCGTCATCTATCTTATCACGGTTTTTCTGCCATTTGTCGGCGTCATTATCGTTCAGATACCTTAGCAGCTTTTCCAAGCGGCTCTGTTTTTGTGCCATTGCCTGTGGAATGCAGGCAACCAGAAACAAACTTAAAATAATTGATAAAAATATACTCCTTTTCATTGCTTTTTGGGGTTAGGTTAAAATAGTTAGTGATGAAAATTCATAAAAATACCTTCATTCTCGAATGAATATTATACTTTTGTATTGAGAACAAATTTGAGTGCCAAGGGTTTGTTAAAAATCCACATTGTTTTTATAATGCTGTTATGAATACCAATTATATAGATGAATTGAACGAGAGTCAGTGTGCAGCAGTGACTTATAATGACGGTCCTTCGCTGGTGATAGCCGGTGCGGGTTCGGGGAAGACGCGTGTGTTGACTTATAAAATCGCTTACTTGCTGGAGCAGGAGAACGGGTATAATCCGTGGAATATCCTTGCGCTGACCTTTACTAATAAGGCTGCGCGCGAGATGAAAGAGCGTATTGCCCGGCAGGTAGGTATGGAACGGGCACGTTATTTGTGGATGGGTACTTTCCATTCCATTTTCTCACGTATTCTTCGTGCCGAAGCACAATATATCGGATTCACTTCCCAGTTCACCATCTATGATACGGCTGATAGTAAGAGCCTGCTTCGTTCCATCATTAAAGAGATGGGGTTGGACGAGAAAACTTATAAGCCGGGAGTAGTGCAGGCACGCATCTCCAATGCAAAAAACCATTTGGTCACTCCTACGGGGTACGCTGCCAATAAAGAGGCTTACGAAGGAGATATGGCTGCCAAGATGCCTGCTATCCGTGACATCTATACCCGTTATTGGGACAGATGCCGTCAGGCGGGAGCGATGGATTTTGATGATTTATTGGTATATACCTATATTCTGTTTCGTGACTTTCCGGAAGTGCTGGCACGCTATCGGGAACAGTTCCGTTATGTGTTGGTGGATGAGTATCAGGATACGAATTATGCGCAGCATAGCATTGTTCTGCAACTGACAAAGGAGAATCAACGTGTCTGTGTGGTGGGAGATGATGCGCAAAGTATCTATTCTTTCCGTGGGGCGGATATTGATAATATTCTCTATTTTACGAAAATCTATCCCAACACGAAAGTCTTTAAACTGGAACAGAATTACCGTTCTACGCAAACCATTGTTTGTGCTGCCAATAGTCTGATCGAAAAGAACGAACGTCAGATCCGGAAAGCCGTGTTCTCGGAGAAAGAAAAAGGGGAACCCATCGGTGTGTTTCAGGCGTATAGTGATGTGGAAGAGGGTGATATTGTGGCTAATAAGATTGCGGAGTTACGTCGGGAATATCACTACGGATATGCTGAATTTGCCATCCTATATCGTACGAATGCGCAAAGCCGTATTTTCGAAGAGGCTTTTCGGAAACGGAGTATACCTTATAAAATTTACGGGGGACTCTCGTTCTATCAGCGGAAAGAGATAAAAGATGTGATTGCTTATTTCCGTTTGGTGGTGAATCCGAATGATGAAGAAGCGTTTAAACGAATCATCAATTATCCGGCTCGTGGCATTGGAGATACCACGGTCGGGAAGATTATATCAGCGGCTACCAATCATGGCGTAAGTCTTTGGGCGGCAGTCTGCGAACCCTTAAGTTACGGACTGGATATAAATAAGGGAACTCATGCAAAACTGCAGGGCTTTCGTGAACTGATTGAAGGTTTTATTGCCGATCAGGCGGATAAGAACGCTTATGAAATAGGAACGGACATTATCCGTCAGTCCGGTATTATCAATGATGTTTGTCAGGACACATCCCCCGAGAATCTAAGTCGTAAGGAAAATATAGAAGAGTTGGTGAATGGTATGAATGACTTCTGCGCTTTGCGGCAGGAGGAAGGCAATCCGAATGTGTCTCTTACTGATTTCCTTTCGGAGATTGCATTGCTCACCGATCAGGACTCCGACAAGGCGGATGATGGGGAAAAGGTAACGTTGATGACCGTCCATTCGGCTAAAGGATTGGAGTTTAAGAATGTATTTGTGGTTGGTCTGGAAGAAAATCTGTTTCCCAGTGGGATGGTCGGAGATTCTCCCCGGGCGCTGGAAGAAGAACGTCGCTTGTTCTATGTAGCTATTACCCGTGCGGAAGAACATTGCTATCTATCTTTTGCCAAAACCCGTTTCCGTTACGGAAAGATGGAGTTTGGAAGTCCCAGTCGTTTCCTGCGTGATATTGATGTTGATTATTTGCGGTTGCCGCATGAAGCAGGAGTGAGCCGTGCTGTGGATGAAGGTGCGGGACGTTTCCGCAGGGAGATTGAAGGGGGATTTGCCCGTTCTACTTCTCCGTCGCGTGCGCCTTTCGGTAGTAATTCATCCGAGCAGCGTGAACGTCCGAAAGCACAGATTATTGCTCCCAGTGTACCGAGAAATTTGAAGAAGGTAAGTGCTGTTGGTGGAAGTAGCAGTGCGCAGATGGCGTCTTCCGGTTCAGCATCGGTAGCAGGAGTACAAGTCGGACAGATGATAGAGCACGAACGTTTCGGATTGGGCGAAGTGCTGAAAGTGGAAGGAACGGGAGACAATGCGAAAGCCACTATTCATTTTAAAAATGCGGGTGACAAACAACTATTGTTGCGTTTCGCTCGTTTTAAAGTGGTAGAATAAATAATAACACTAAATAGAGAGGCTCATGAAGAAACAACTAACAGTAATTTTGCTTTCCGCTTTGCTTTTGAGTGGATGTGCGTCGGGGCGTATGGGAAATCCGGGAGCTATCATGGCAGGTGCTTCTATTGGAGGTAGTCTGGGAAGTTCGATAGGCGGACTTATCGGAGATAATAATCATGGCTGGAGGGGCGGTTGCCGTGGCTCTGCTATTGGAAATATTGTAGGAACCATTGCCGGTGCGGCTATTGGAAACGCATTGACGGCACCGAGACAAGAGCAGATAGAGGAGGATGCGTATATTCCTGAAGTGCGGGAAGTACGTGTGCAAAAGTATAAGAAGCAGCCGCAAGTGCAGCCGCCCATTTCTCAACTGAAGTTGCGCAAAATCCGTTTCATTGATGATAATCGTAGTCATGTGATTGATGCGGGAGAAAATAGCAAGATTATTTTTGAGATTATGAATGAAGGGAGAAAGCCTGTCTATAATGTGGTTCCTGTGGTAGAAACGGTAGGAAAGGTGAAGCATCTCGGCATCTCTCCTTCGGTGATGATTGAGGAAATTCTTCCGGGTGAGGGTATCCGTTATACGGCTTCGATCCATGCAGGTGAAAGGTTGAAAGACGGTGAAGTGACATTCCGTGTCGCAGTGGCGGACGAGAATGGGGTGATTTGTGATTCGCAGGAATTTACCTTGCCTACACAGCGCGGAAACTAGAGTTAAAAGCCTGAAATATCCGGTTTAAATATAGTGACGGTATATGCCTTGGATAGTGACGCTATCCTGTGCATATACCGTCACTATGTTGGTGGGATAGCGTCACTATCTTATATAATCATTTTGTTTGCACAGCCAATGTTTGAAGTCATGATTAGAAGTAACCTCTATTTCAGGGCGGGGCATACAAGTGTTTGGTGAAACCTAAAGCTATGCTTTAGCATCTGTAAAGCGTAGCTTTAGATAGGATAAAGCTACGCTTTTTACAGTCTTACCAATTGTTCCCTGCATTACTGTTACCGATAAGCATCTCCACACGTTGTTTATACAGATTTGCTCCTTCAGCGATATTCTTGCCGGCGTCTGCCGTTCCCATCCCATAAACAACAATAGGGGTTTGCCATGACATTCCCGAATGAATGGCACTTACCTGATAAGGACGTAATAATTCGTCCGTAGTGAAACGGTTTCTGCCTCCACTGCGATAAGCCTCGTATTCGGAACCCGTGGTCGTTACTACTGTCAGCGGTTTGCCGGCGACAGCCGGAGTCTTGGATAGAAAAGTAAAGATTTCATCCTGCCATTTCTTTAGTAATGACGGTGCAGACATCCAATAGAAAGGAAATTGATAGATGACAGCCGAGGCATCGGAAATGATTTTACTCCATTCATCTATATTGAAAGCGATTTCCTGTGACAGCTCGTAAAGATTGAAAACCGCCACTCCTTCCATGTCACTGACAGCATCAACTAATGCTTTGTTTGCTTGTGATTCTTTGATGTTAGGATGTGCCAGTAGAATCACTACTTTTCTTAAATCTTTATTCATTTTAATCGGGTATTTAGGATGATACAATACTTACTATAATATATAAGGTGTAAAAATAAGAAAAAGTTCGCGAAAACCAATATCTTAATTAAAAATAAAACAATCCCTCTTTGCTTTTGAATTTGTATTTTTGCATCCACGTTTGTAAGACGTCAGTTTAGATAATAATTTTATATATGATAGATTTTAATCAGTTTCCTTCTCCTTGTTATATCATGGAAGAAGAACTTTTAAGAAAGAACCTGTGTTTGATAAAAAACGTAGCCGACAGGGCGGGAGTGGAGATTATTCTTGCTTTCAAGTCGTTTGCCATGTGGCGTTCTTTCCCTATATTCCGTGAATATATAGACCATTCTACGGCAAGTTCGGTGTATGAAGCCCGTTTGGCACTGGAAGAATTCGGAAGTAAGGCACATACATATTCTCCAGCTTATACGGAACAGGATTTTCCTGAAATAATGCGTTGCAGCAGTCATATCACTTTCAACTCGATGCAGCAGTTCGAGCGTTTTTATCCGATGGTGGTGGCAGAAGGAAGTGGTATTTCTTGTGGTATTCGTGTAAATCCCGAATACTCGGAAGTGGAAACAGAACTTTATAATCCATGTGCACCCGGCACACGTTTTGGGATAACAGCCGATTTGTTGCCCGATGCATTGCCGCAGGGAATTGAAGGCTTCCATTGCCATTGTCACTGTGAATCTTCTTCCTATGAGTTGGAACGTACATTGGAACATCTCGAAGCCAAATTTTCCCGTTGGTTTCCACAGATAAAGTGGTTGAATCTCGGTGGTGGACATCTGATGACCCGTAAAGGCTATGATACCGAACATTTGATAACACTGTTACAAGGATTAAAAGCACGCCATCCTCATCTGCGAATTATCCTGGAACCCGGTTCGGCTTTTACATGGCAGACGGGAGTGCTGACTTCCGAAGTAGTGGATATTGTGGAAAGTCGTGGAATCAAGACGGCTATTTTGAATGTCAGTTTCACTTGCCACATGCCTGATTGTTTGGAAATGCCCTATCAGCCTGCCGTGCGTGGTGCGGAAATGGGAAACGAAGGAAAATATATTTATCGTCTCGGAGGAAATTCCTGTTTGAGTGGTGACTATATGGGATTGTGGAGTTTCGATCATCCTTTGCAAATCGGAGAACGTATTGTGTTCGAAGATATGATTCATTATACGATGGTCAAGACAAATATGTTTAACGGAATTCACCATCCTGCCATTGCTATCTGGACCAAAGAGGGGAAAGCTGAAATATACAAGCAATTTTCTTATGAAGATTATCGTGGCCGAATGAGTTGATAATCAAAATGATTGTTTTGCGGTCGATGCAAAGTGAACAGATTTCTGTGAAAAAAGTAGGCAGAATGTTTGCAGGTTTACGGAAAATCCCTACCTTTGCAACCGCAAACGAAAAAATGCGGAAATAGCTCAGTTGGTAGAGCATAACCTTGCCAAGGTTAGGGTCGCGAGTTCGAGTCTCGTTTTCCGCTCATGTTTCTTTGAAATGTTGGAACAATAATCTTTGCCCAGGTGGCGGAATTGGTAGACGCGCACGTTTCAGGTGCGTGTGTCGAGAGGCATGCAGGTTCGAGTCCTGTTCTGGGCACAAAGGTTAAACTTTAAAATTATGGAGAGGTGGCGGAATTGGTAGACGCGCTACTTTGAGGGGGTAGTGACAGTTATGTCGTGGGAGTTCGAGTCTCCTTCTCTTCACAGTTTATGAAAGTGATTTGCGGAAATAGCTCAGTTGGTAGAGCATAACCTTGCCAAGGTTAGGGTCGCGAGTTCGAGTCTCGTTTTCCGCTCTTGTTTCTTTGAAATAATGGAACTAAGTTTTGCCCAGGTGGCGGAATTGGTAGACGCGCACGTTTCAGGTGCGTGTGTCGAGAGGCATGCAGGTTCGAGTCCTGTTCTGGGCACCCATCCTTCAGAATTCTGAATGACGAAATTTAGTTTGCGGAAATAGCTCAGTTGGTAGAGCATAACCTTGCCAAGGTTAGGGTCGCGAGTTCGAGTCTCGTTTTCCGCTCCATATAGACATAAGGTTGTCAGTCGATAAGATTGGCAACCTTTTTTTTTATTTATGATTGATGAATTCTGATTTATATATGGTTGGATAATCGTTTAAAATTGGACTTTATTAGAAGTTTATCGGACGATTTTATCGATAGTTTGAATAGAAAAACGTAATTTTGCAAACGAAAAAATCAATGTACTCCCCCCAAAAAAGAGTGTCATTGATTCACACAGACCTTTAATTAATTTAACTATTTGTGATATGTTAACACAGATCATTAATGCACGCATCCTGACGCCTCAAGGTTGGCTGAAGGATGGGTCAGTTCTTATTCGCGATAACAAAATTCTGGAAGTAACCAATTGTGACCTTGCCATTATCGGAGCCAAACTGATTGATGCCAAAGGAATGTATATTGTTCCCGGCGGTGTAGAAATCCATGTTCACGGTGGCGGTGGAAGAGACTTTATGGAAGGCACCGAAGAGGCTTTCCGGACAGCAATCAAGGCTCACATGCAGCATGGTACCACCAGTATTTTTCCTACCCTTTCTTCTTCTACCATTCCGATGATCCGTGCAGCTGCGGCAACTACTGAAAAAATGATGGCAGAGCCCAATAGCCCTGTACTCGGACTCCATCTGGAAGGACATTATTTCAATATGGACATGGCAGGCGGACAGATTCCGGAAAATATCAAAGATCCTGATCCCGAAGAATATATTCCGTTGTTGGAAGAAACACGCTGTATCAAACGTTGGGATGCCGCACCGGAACTTCCCGGAGCCATGCAATTCGGTAAATATATCACGGCAAAAGGTGTACTGGCTTCGGTAGGACATACCCAGGCAGAATTTGAGGATATACAGACGGCTTATGAGGCGGGATATACGCATGCTACTCATTTTTATAACGCGATGCCCGGTTTCCATAAACGGAAAGAGTACAAGTATGAAGGTACGGTAGAAAGTATTTATCTGATTGATGATATGACAGTGGAAGTGGTGGCTGATGGTATTCATGTACCTCCGACGATTTTGCGTCTTGTCTATAAGATAAAAGGAGTGGAACGCACTTGCCTGATAACGGATGCGTTGGCTTGTGCCGCCAGTGATAGCCAGGTTGCCTTTGACCCGCGTGTGATTATTGAGGATGGAGTCTGTAAGTTGGCAGACCATTCAGCCTTGGCCGGGAGTGTTGCAACGATGGATCGTTTGATTCGTACCATGGTGCAAAAGGCGGAAATTCCTTTGGAAGATGCCGTAAGAATGGCTTCCGAAACTCCTGCACGGATTATGGGAGTGCTCGACCGTAAAGGAACGCTGGAACGTGGCAAGGATGCCGATATGATCGCTTTGGACAGAGACTTGAACGTGAGAGCCGTATGGGCAATGGGAGAACTGGTGGAAGGCACCAACAAACTGTTTTAAATCTAATAAAGAACAAAGACTATGTTGACTCAAATAATAAACGGAAGAATACTTACCCCGCAAGGCTGGTTGAAAGATGGTTCCGTATTGATTTGTGATGGAAAAATATTAGAGGTAACTAATAGTGATTTAGCGGTTATCGGTGCAACAGTTATTGATGCCAGAGGGATGACGATAGTGCCCGGATTCGTAAGTATGCATGCACATGGAGGTGGTGGGCATGATTATACGGAAGCAACGGAAGAGGCTTTCCGCACCGCAACCAATGCACATCTGAAACATGGTGCTACCGGTATATTTCCTACTTTGTCCTCTACTTCATTCGAAAGAATCTACCAGGCAGTCGATGTATGTGAGCACTTGATGAAAGAGAAGGATTCTCCGATTCTCGGTCTGCATATCGAAGGTCCATATCTGAATCCGAAGATGGCGGGTACGCAGTATGACGGTTTTCTGAAAACTCCGGATGAAAATGAATATATTCCTTTGTTGGAGCGTACGTCTTGTATCAGACGTTGGGATATTAGTCCCGAACTGCCCGGTGCACATGATTTTGCAAAGTATACCCGTTCGAAAGGAATTATGACTGCTGTTACACATACCGAAGCCGAATATGATGAAATTAAAGCTGCATTTGCAGTAGGATTTTCTCATGCTGCTCATTTTTATAATGCGATGCCGGGTTTCCATAAACGTCGTGAATATAAATATGAGGGTACAGTGGAAAGTGTGTATCTGACGGATGGAATGACTGTGGAAGTGATTGCGGATGGTATTCATTTGCCTGCCACTATCCTGAAACTGGTTTATAAGTTGAAAGGCGTGGAGAATACCTGCCTTGTTACCGATGCTTTGGCGTATGCAGCTTATGAAGGGAATGAACCGATTGATCCTCGTTATATCATAGAGGATGGCGTATGCAAGATGGCGGATCATTCTGCGTTGGCCGGTAGTTTGGCTACGATGGATGTGTTGGTTCGCACTATGGTAAAGAAAGCGAATATTCCTTTGGAAGATGCCGTGCGTATGGCTTCTGAAACTCCTGCCCGTTTAATTGGAGTGAGTGACCGGAAGGGGGCGTTAGCAAAGGGTAAGGATGCTGATATTGTGATTCTTGACAAAGAACTGAATGTACGTTGCGTATGGTCAATGGGAAAGATCGTTCCGGGAACTGATAATCTGTTGCATAAATAACCATTGAAATAACCTTTGAAAGGGATGAGGCCGTCCGGAGACTTCCTAAAAGAAAAATGCCCTTTACTAAGAACTAAACTGAATCCCAAAAGTTGGATACAAAATTTTAGGAGTTCAGTTTAGTTCTAGTAAGGGGCATTTTATAAGATCAAGGCTTTTCAGCCTCTTATTATAAAAATAAATGTTCTGTATTATATCAAAAGCCTGGTAGTTTATCAGTCTATCGTCATAAGGAACTTTCCGGACTTTCGATGTTTTTCTATTCTGAAAGTAAACTGGTTTCTATTAATTCTTTCAATTGGGCTTTATTCATAGTGCCTAATTTCATTGTCGGTTTGCCGTTCAACGGGCAAAGTAACAGATTGGGAATGGTACGAATCTTAAATGCGCTTTCCAGTTCCGGTTCCTGATCGACGTCCACTTTATAAATATCTAATTTCCCTTCGTATTCTTTTGCCAATTGGTCTAATATAGGCGATAATGCTTTGCAATAGACACACCAGGGTGCATGAAAATCGACCAGGCAAGGTTTATTCCCTTTAAAGTTCCAACTATCAGGATAAGATTGATAATCAGCTACTTTCTCAACAAAACTATCTTTGGTTAAATCTATTATTTTCATATATCCTACTATTTTTTAATGATTCGTTTTATTTTCTCTCCTGCAAAGATAGGGGAGTTGGAATGAAAGAAGGCTGGCCATTTTTCCTGTTGTGTTTACAATTCTTCCTTTATGGCTCTTTTCTAATCAAATTCTAATCTGATATGAGAGGCTTATAATCGTTTTTTTCCGTTTCTCCGGTTGCAGAATTGTAATTTTGCTGCGACAACTACGATAAGGTAATAAAGATAAATATAGTAATGAACAGAGAATTTTTAATTTCTTTTTTTCTTCTGCTGACAGGAGGAATATGTGCGCAACAGGCTACCACAGGAACATTAACGCTGAAAGAGGCGGAACAACGTTTCCTGGAACGTAACTTATCGCTGATAGCCGAACGGTATAACATTGATATGGCACAGGCACAAGTGCTGCAAGCCAGGTTATTTGAGAATCCGGTCATCTCGCTGGAACAGAATGTCTATAACCGCTTGAACGGAAAGTATTTTGATTTTGGTAAGGAGGGTGAAACGGTTGTGGAGGTTGAACAGGTCATTCGCCTTGCCGGACAGCGAAACAAGCAGATAAAGCTGGAAAAAATCAATAAGGAAATAGCGGAATATCAGTTTGAAGAGGTGATGAGAACACTCCGTCAGGAGTTGAATGAGAAGTTTGTGCAAGTCTATTTTCTTTCGAAATCCATATCCATCTACGAGAAAGAAGTGAACTCTCTGCAAGAACTGCTTGCCGGAATGAAGCTGCAACAGGAGAAAGGAAATATCTCATTGATGGAAATGTCTCGTTTGGAATCTATGCTATTTTCGCTGAAGAAAGAGAAGAACGAACGGGAAAACGAGTTGCTGACTCTTAGAGGAGAACTGAATGTCTTGTTAAATCTTCCGGGAGATACTACGGTTAAGTTATCACTGGACGAAGAGGTGTTGAAGCAATTGGATTTGTCTCAATTATCGTTTGCTGATTTGAAAGCGATGGTAAATGAACGTCCCGACTTGAAGATTGCCAGAAGTACGGTAAGTGCTTCCCGTGCCAATCTGAAATTGCAGAAATCGATGGCATTTCCGGAGTTCTCGGTGAAAGGGAACTATGACCGTGCCGGAAACTTTATCAATAACTATTTTGCGGTAGGAGTGAGCTTGTCAGTACCTATTTTCAATCGCAATCAGGGAAATATAAAGGCAGCCCGTTTTAGTATTCAACAGGCAGGAGCGGAACAGGAAAATGCTGCTAATCGTGCAGATATGGAACTTTATACCGCTTATGCTTCACTGGAAAAAGCAGTTCAGCTTTACCAATCTACCAATATGGATTTGGAACGTAATTTTGAGAAACTGATAACAGGAGTGAATGAAAACTTTACCAAGCGGAATATCAGCTTGCTGGAGTTTATCGATTATTATGACAGTTATAAGGAAACCTGTATTCAGTTGCATGAAATAAAGAAAGATGTTTTCCTCGCGATGGAAAACCTGAATACAACTATCGGGCAAAATATATTAAACTACTAATATTCATAAATTATCAAAGACTATGAACTGGAATAAATTCCTTCCTTGCATATTGCTTACTACCGTATTGGGAGCATGCTCCGGTAAAGGAGAACAACCGAATGTTGAACCGACTGCTTTATGCCTGACAGATAGCTTGTTGAGAATTGTATCTGTCGATACGGTTCACGTTCAAGAAGTGATTGATGAACTGACATTGAACGGACGGGTCACTTTTAATGAAAATCAGGTAGCGCATGTATATCCGATGTTTGGAGGCACGGTGACGGAACTGAAAGCAGAAATAGGAGATTATGTTCGTAAAGGAGATGTACTGGCAGTCATCCGCAGTGGAGAAGTGGCGGACTATGAGAAACAATTGAAAGAAGCGGAACAACAACTGTTGCTCGCCCGCAGAAACATGGATGCTACGCAGGATATGTATAATTCCGGCATGGCTTCGGATAAAGATATGCTTCAGGCAAAGCAGGAGTTGACGAGTGCCGAAGCCGAAGAAAGAAGGATAAAGGAAGTCTTTTCCATTTATAATTTCTCCGGAAATGCTTATTATCAGTTGAAATCTCCTGTTTCGGGCTTTATTGTGGAGAAACAAATCAGCAGGGATATGCAGTTGCGTCCGGATCAGAGTGAAGAGTTGTTTACGATTTCGGGGTTGTCGGACGTATGGGTGATGGCAGATGTGTATGAAAGCGATATCAGTAAAGTTTCTGAAGGTGCTTCTGTACGTATTTCTACTTTGGCCTATCCGGATAAGATGTTTGCCGGCACTATTGATAAGGTATATCATTTGCTGAATAGCGAAAGTAAAACAATGAATGTCCGTATCAAATTAAAGAATGAAGAGTATCTGTTGAAGCCGGGGATGTTTACGAATGTAAGTGTGAAGTGCAAAGCAGATGGAACTTCAATGCCTCGTATCGATTCTCATGCGCTGGTGTTTGAAGGAGGGAAAAACTATGTTGTTGTAGTAGAGCCGGATCAGCGTTTGCAGGTGAAAGAGGTAGATGTATACAAACAGTTGAGCAAGGAGTGTTATATCCGTTCCGGGCTTTCTGAGGGGGACAGGGTGCTGAATAATAATGTATTGTTGGTATATAATGCGTTGAATGCAGATTAAAAACAGAAAATAGTATGCACAAATTCATAGATAATATAGTGGCTTTCTCGCTGAAGAATAAGTTCTTTATTTTCTTCTGTACAGCGATTGCCGTTATAGCCGGAGCTGTTTCTTTTAAACATACTCCGATAGATGCTTTCCCGGATGTGACGAATACGAAAGTGACGATTATCACGCAATGGCCGGGACGTAGTGCGGAAGAGGTAGAGAAGTTTATCACCATTCCTGTTGAGATTGCCATGAATCCTGTTCAGAAGAAAACGGATATTCGTTCTACCACTCTTTTCGGACTTTCTGTAATCAATGTGATGTTCGAAGACCGTGTGGATGATTTCACCGCCCGTCAACAGGTATATAATTTATTGAATGACGCCGATCTTCCTGACGGGGTAACTCCGGAAGTGCAACCGTTATATGGCCCGACGGGAGAAATATTTCGTTATACACTCCGTAGTGATAAACGTAGTGTGCGGGAGCTGAAAACAATCCAAGATTGGGTGATTGAGCGTAATCTCCGTTCGGTATCCGGCGTAGCGGATATTGTGAGCTTCGGTGGAGAAGTGAAAACGTTTGAGGTAAGCGTGAATCCTCACCAGTTGATTAACTATGGAATTACTTCTTTGGAGCTTTATGATGCGATAGCCAAGAGTAATATCAATGTAGGAGGAGATGTCATCACCAAGAGTTCGCAAGCTTATGTTGTTCGTGGAATTGGTCTGATTAACGACTTGGAAGAATTGAGAAACATCGTAGTGAAAAACATCAACGGTACTCCGATTTTGGTGAAGAATCTTGCCGATGTACACGAATCCTGTTTGCCCCGTCTCGGCCAGGTAGGACGAATGGATGAAGATGATGTGGTACAAGGCATTGTAGTCATGCGGAAAGGGGAGAATCCGGGCGAGGTGATTGCAAACCTGAAAGATAAAATAGAAGACTTGAATCAGAATATACTTCCGAAAGATGTGAAAATCGTGTCATTCTATGACCGGGAGGATTTGGTGAATCTGGCGGTAAAGACGGTGACACATAATCTGATCGAAGGAATTTTATTGGTTACGTTTATTGTATTGATTTTTATGGCAGATTGGCGGACTACCGTGATTGTTGCTGTCGTTATCCCATTAGCCCTTCTATTCGCTTTTATCTGTTTACGGGCGATGGGAATGTCCGCCAATCTGCTTTCTATGGGAGCCATTGACTTCGGTATCATTATTGATGGGGCAGTGGTGATGGTGGAAGGAGTGTTTGTGGCTTTGGACAAGAAAGCAAGGCAAGTAGGAATGCCGGCATTTAATGTCATGTCCAAAATGGGATTGATCCGTAACACCGCAAAAGATAAGGCGAAAGCAGTTTTCTTCTCCAAATTGATTATCATAACCGCGTTGATTCCTATCTTCTCTTTCCAGAAGGTAGAAGGAAAGATGTTCTCTCCTTTAGCCTATACGCTGGGTTTTGCACTATTGGGAGCTTTGATCTTTACGCTGACCCTGGTGCCGGTAATGTCTTCTATGTTGTTGAAGAAGAATGTTCGTGAGAAGAATAATCGTTTTGTCCGTTTTGTCAATACAAAGTGTACGGCTCTTTTTGATTTATTCTATGCGCACAGGAAACTGACTATCGGACTGGCAACGGTCATAGCAGGTGTCGGATTATGGCTTTTCTCTTTCTTGGGTACGGAGTTTCTTCCACAGTTGAATGAGGGGGCTATCTATATTCGTGCCACCTTGCCACAAAGCATTTCGCTGGATGAATCGGTGACGCTTGCCAATAAAATGAGAAGGAAGCTATTAACGTTTTCGGAAGTACGTCAAGTCCTGTCACAGACCGGACGACCGAATGACGGAACAGATGCTACCGGATTTTATAATATCGAGTTTCACGTTGATATATACCCTGAAAAGGAATGGGAGAGTAAACTGACTAAAATGGAACTGATCGATAAAATGCAGGAGGATTTATCCATTTACCCCGGCATTGACTTCAATTTCTCACAGCCGATTACCGATAATGTGGAGGAAGCCGCTTCCGGCGTGAAAGGATCTATTGCGGTGAAGGTGTTTGGTAAAGACTTGTATGAGTCGGAGAAATATGCGGTGCAGATTGAGGAAATCCTGGGCACGGTTCAAGGAATTGAAGACTTGGGTGTGATTCGAAATATCGGTCAGCCGGAACTTCGTATAGAGTTGAATGAAGGTCAGTTGGCGCGTTACGGCGTTGCTAAGGAAGATGTGCAATCGATTATCGAGATGGCTATTGGCGGAAAATCGGCTTCATTGTTGTATGAGGACGAACGGAAATTCAATATCATGGTAAGGTATAGCGAGCAATTCCGCCAGAATGAAGAGGAGATAGGTAAAATACTGGTTCCGGCAATGGATGGCACAATGGTGCCTATCAAGGAACTGGCAGATATAACGACCATTACGGGACCATTACTTATTTTCCGTGATAATCATGCACGCTTCTGTGCAGTGAAGTTCTCGGTGAGAGGCCGTGACATGGGTACGGCAGTTGCCGAGGCACAGAAAAAAGTGAATGCATCCGTACATCTTCCGGCAGGATATTCGCTGAAATGGACTGGTGATTTCGAGAACCAGCAACGTGCCACGAAACGCTTGGCACAAGTGGTTCCCATCAGTATTGCTATCATCTTTATCATCCTGTTTATTCTGTTCTCTAATGCGCGGGATGCCGGACTGGTATTGCTGAATGTGCCATTTGCCGCTGTGGGGGGTATTGTAGCCCTTCTGATAACACGATTCAACTTCTCCATTTCTGCAGGTATCGGTTTCATAGCCTTGTTCGGTATTTGTATTCAGAACGGCGTGATTATGATTTCCGACATCAAAGCGAATCTGAAACTGGGTTCTCCTTTGGAAGAGGCTACGAAAGAAGGAGTACGCTCACGCATTCGTCCTGTGATTATGACAGCGGCAATGGCGGCTATCGGTTTGTTGCCTGCTGCCATGAGTCATGGAATTGGTTCGGAATCACAGCGTCCGTTGGCGATTGTTATTATCGGCGGATTGATAGGAGCGACTTTCTTTGCCTTGTTTGTCTTTCCTCTCATCGTAGAAGTGGTATATGAACGAATGTTATATGATAAAAACGGAAAGTTATTGCAAAGACGTATTTAGTTCATTTCTATTCTATGAAAAAAACGTTCATAGATTAAATTTGTAGTTTTCAGTAGGTAGAGAGAGAAAGGGATAAAAGAAGGGTGAATTAAAAAATCACCCGTACTTTTGTTCCTTTTTCTATTTCTGAAGATATATCCAGCTTTCCATGATAAGCAGAAATGATTTTCAAAGTCAGACTAAGTCCGATGCCTTGTCCGGCATAATCCCGGGTGTTACTACACCGATAGAAAGACTGGAAAATATGCTCTATTTCTTCTTGCGGAATGCCGATTCCCTGATCTTCCACCTCAAGAATGACTTGTTGCTGCTCCCGATAGAGAGCCACATTTACTTCCTTATCGGAGTATTTACATGCGTTATCAATTATATTTTTCAATGCTATCTTTAACAGATAAGGATTAGCCTTAACAACAGCTTGTTGTTCTGTTGCTTCCAAGTGGAGACGGATTCTTTTATTAAAATCGGTCAACTCTTTCAATATATCAGATAGAATGATCTCTTCCACATTATTTTTCAGGAGTTCTTCTTCCTGCCGCGAAAGAAAAAGAAGGTGGCGGATCAGGCTGGACAACCGTTTACTCTCCGAAGAAATTCGTTGCAGGGATTCAATGTATTCTTTGGTACTTCTTTCTTTGAGCAGGCTGATTTCACATTCTCCCTGAATAGCAGTAATCGGATTGTTCAACTCGTGCGAAGCATGGCTTACAAAGGATTTCTCTGCCTTGAAAGCACTATCCAGGCGATCGAGCATACTATTTAATGTTTTTATCATGTCCTCCAGCTCGTCATTATTTCCGGTAGTCTTTAACCTACGATTCAGACTGTTGGCCCGTATTCTTTTCAATTCCTTTAATATGTGTTGCAGCGGAACCAAAATACGACCGGAATATATTTTCCCGATGAAAAAGATCAGGATAGAACTGGCTAAAACGAGGAAAATGGAAAGTAACAACAGATGTTCCTTGATTTCTGTTCCGTAGGCATTCCGGGACATGACGAGTACGATGAAATTCCCTTCATTATCCGGATAATAAAGGGCGGCTCCTAACTGGTCCTTATATTTAAAAGAGAAAGGAATACTGTCTTGCCTTGCCAGTAGAAGTGTTTGCTGGTGTTGCGTGAGATACTTATTCAACGTATCACGCACTTCAGAAAGACTGTCCATGTTGAGAAGAATCTCATGAGCTTCGGGCAGGAGTTCATCATATTTTCGTTGGATAATCTGGTAACTCTGTTCGTCCACTTCATCCTTTTCCCAGTGCTTCTGTGCAGTCAGATAGGCTTTCTCACGCAGGTAGGAAGCATAGAGTTTATTGATATACTGTGTACTGAAAATATAAAATACAGCAATGATAATGACAGTGGTCAACACGCTGATTAACGTATAGAAAAGAGCTATTTTGGAACCTATTTTCATAGCCGGGATAGTTGGTGAGTTTAAGTATTCATGATATATCCTAATCCTACGACTGTGTGAATCAGCTTTTTATCAAAGTCACGGTCTATCTTTACCCGGAGATAGTTTACATAAACATCTACGATATTGGTATTGGTATCAAAGTTCTTGTCCCACACATCTTTGAGCAGGGTGATACGTGAGAGCGCAACCCCTTGATGAGTCATGAAATATTCGAGCAGACGATATTCCTTGACAGTAAGATCAATATCTATATTGCCTCTTTTAGCTCTTCGGGTATTGCAATCCAATATCAGATTATCACAGGTCAGCAGATTGGAGGTTACTTCTTTATTGCGTCTTAACAAGGCCTTGATGCGTGCCTCCAGTTCTTGGAAACTGAAAGGCTTGACGAGATAATCATCTGCTCCCGCATCCAGTCCTTTGACGATATCTTCCGTTGTACCCAAGGCTGTCAGCATGATCACAGGAGACTGGTACCCAAACGTCTGCCGATAAAGCCGGCAAAGTTCCAAACCGTTTATTTTCGGCATGATAATGTCCAGTATCAAAAGGTCGAAAGGTTCGTCCTGAAGGATTTTCCAACCGGCGTTTCCGTCATGACAGACGGTTACTGTATGTCCGAACTCTTTTAACCCCCGTTCAATGAAAGAGGCGATGTTTATTTCATCTTCAACTAATAATATCTTTGCCATCATTCAGATTGTTTATGCGCAAAGATACTTTTTTCCTGGCATCTGAAGAAAGAAATTCGCCCTACATTTAAGTGTTTCTCCTTTTTGAGTTGTACTGTTTTTCTGAAATTGCAAGGATACTTATCGCGCTATCCGGGATAATTATCCCTTTGCTTCCTGATACATAAAGCGTTTGATTGACTTTTTCGCAGTCTTTTCAAATTCCTCGAAATGGATCTTTATCTTGCTTATTTGAGAATAGTTAGGAAGCTGTTGATTCAACTCGATACGGTTTTGTTCCATCACTTTCTGAATATCCGTCTGCTGCAATCCATGAGCGAAAGCGTCATCGAAATCCGGATAAATCATTGCTACCAGCTTTTCATGCTGTAAGACAATCAGTGATTCCGCAACATACGGCATATTATTCAGCTTGCTTTCAATTTCTTCCGGATAGATGTTCTGTCCGCTAGAGGTGAGAAGCAGGTTTTTGCTACGTCCGCGAACTGTTACGTAACCTTCTTCATCCAACGTGCCGAGGTCACCGGTATGCAGCCAGCCGTTAGCGTCAATAATTTGCGCGGTAGCTTCCGGATTTTTGTAATATCCCAGCATCATGTTCATTCCTCTACATACGATTTCTCCGGCATGCGTTTCCGGGTCCGGCGAGTCAATACGAACTTCCATCCGGCTGGTTGCCTTTCCGCAAGAAGCAAGTTTCAGCGTTTCCCAACGACTGGAGCAAATGATAGGACCACATTCAGTCATACCGTAAGCGATTGTATAGGGGAATCCTATCTTTTTAAGGAAGGCCTCAACTTCAGCATTGAAAGGAGCGCCTCCGATAATAATCTCGTCAAAGTTTCCACCGAAGATTTCCATGGCGGCCTGCCGTGCCAGCGATTTGATTTTATCATTCACGATAGGCACTTTAAGCAATAACTTACCGATTGTGCTGTCTACTTTAGGAAGAATATCTTTCTTAATAATCTTTTCCACAATCAATGGCACACAAGAGATCACTCTTGGCTTGATTTCAGAGAAAGATTGAGAAATGATTTTCGGAGACGGCATGCGCGTCAGGAAATAGATGTGTGCACCTGCAGAAAATCCGTAAAGGAAATCATATACCATACCGAACACATGCCCCATAGGCAACATGGAAACGATATGATCGCCCGGTTTAACGGGAAGCATCTCGAAGCAGTAAGCCACATTCGACCAAAGACTGCGATAGGGGAGCATCACTCCTTTAGAGTAACCTGTGGTGCCGGAAGTATAATTGATAATAGCCAGTTCTTCAGGATGATCCTTCCGGTAGCAAATATGTTCCGGGCGGAAGTTCTTGGGATATTGTCGACCATATATTGCATTCCGGTGTTCAAAAGCATAAGTGAGTTTCTCGTTGCGTGATACTAATGGTGAGAAATCTGTTAGTAAAGCAATACCCTCTAATAAAGGCATGGCGTCCTCATTCAAATTTTCCCAGGCTTGGTCACCGACAAAAAGTAATTTGGCTTCGGAATGGTTGACGATATTATGAATATTATCTGCCTTGAATTCATGCAAAATAGGAACAATAACGGCTCCATAAGTAATCGTTGCCAGGAAAGTAACCGCCCAATGAGCACTGTTACGTCCGCAAACGGCAATTTTATCTCCCGGCTGGATGCCGGCACTTTCCAAGACAATGTGAAATTTAGCGATTTTACGCGCTACATCCTTATATTGAAGGGTAATTCCTTTATAGTCAGTTAAGGCATCCTTGTCCCAGTTTTTGATGATGCTTTGCTCAATATAATCAATGAACTGATGTTCTTGTTCCATTCGATCTTTGCACATTTAGTTTAAAACTGCGCAAAATTAATACTTCGCTGATGTAAACCGAATTTTAAATTCAAGTTTTACGGTTAATTAACGGAGGGGAATGAACAATTTTTACGGCTTGCTAAGGCGTTTTCGTGTTTCTTCCTTAAAACTAGTTTGTTGGCCTATTTAAAACATTTCGTCTCCACGCATGAATAAGAAACGAGTGTCTTGTAGGGACAAGAGGCTTCATGCGTGGAGACGAATCAGTTATAGTGATAGAATCAATCTTTTCGGATGTTAGTCAGAATCAGTCTCTTCTTCTTTTGATTTTTCGGAGATGAGCAGCAGTTTATCTCCTTCATGCAGTTTCAGCGTTCCGTTGGGAATCAGGAACTCATCTCCGCGCTTCACAATCATTACCAGCGTGCCTTTCGGGAGATTCATATCTTTCAATGTATCTGCTTCTTCCAACATACTTTTAGTAATGGTCATATCACTAAGATCAGAGTCTATTTCTTCCGGGAGTTCCACTCCGAAATCATTTCCAGTTTTTTCCAGTGGTTTGGAAAGATTCAAGATTCGGGCTACGAAAGAAATCGTTGTTCCCTGTACCACCAATGACACGATGGTAATAAAGAAAACAATGTTGAAGATGAGGTTCGAACCTTCTACGCCCGCCACTACCGGATAGGTGGCAAAGATAATAGGAACTGCACCGCGCAATCCTACCCAGGACACGAAAATACGTGATTTCATCGTGATTTTCCGGAATGGAAGCAAACAAAGGAATACGCTTAACGGCCGGCCGATAATAATCATAAAGACACCAATCAGCAATGCCACAGCAGCTACTTCCAACATCTCGTGCGGATTGACAAGCAATCCCAGGCAAAGGAACATGATGATTTGAAACAACCAGGTCAGTCCGTCCATAAAGGTGTAGATATCCTTACGATGCATGATTTTATTGTTTCCCACCATGATACCGGCGATATATACGGCAAGGTATCCGTTACCTTTCAGTAAGTCGGTGATGGAGAAAGTGAAAAATACAAATGCAAGTAATAAGATAGGATATAAGGCCTGATTGTCAATATTGAGCTTGTTCAACATTCGGATAGCGAGCTTTCCGAGTACATATCCGGCAGCCGCACCGACGATAAACTGGATGGCAAAAGAGCCTACGATAGCTCCGACTCCCATACCTGACGATTGAATAAACTGTATCAGGACAATGGTAAGCATATAGGCCATCGGGTCATTACTTCCGCTCTCCAGTTCCAGCATGGGACGGAGGTTGTGCTTTAAATTCATCTTCTGTGAACGGAGAATGGCGAACACCGAAGCCGAGTCCGTAGACGACATGGTAGAGGCCAAAAGCAGGGAAGTGGTGATAGGTAAATAAATATTAGACCAGCTCATATCTGATATCCACCAGATAAAGAGCCCGGTGAAAAGAGCTGTAAGTAGTACTCCGACAGTGGAAAGCACGATACCGGGACCTAAAATAGGTTTGATTTCTCTGAATTTCGTATCCATACCTCCCGAGAAAAGGATAATGCTAAGAGCGACCATACCGATAAACTGCGCGTCTTTCGCGTCGTGGAATTGCAGGCCGAGGCCGTCACTTCCAAACAACATTCCTACTACGAGGAACAATAATAAGGTAGGTACTCCAAAGCGATATCCGGTTTTTCCAACAACAATGCTGACGAAAAGTAAGATAGAACCGATAAGTAGGGTGTTTTCTGCTGTAAATATCATAGGCAATATATTATAAAGTTATAAAATTGTCGTTTTAATTCTCACCGTGCGAAGTTACACATTATTAACAACAAATAAAACCTCTTTTTAGATGTATTTTTGTGAAAAAAGGGAGTTAAATTGTCTAAAAAGACTAATTTTGCAGAGATTAATCTACATTATACTTATGGATTCAAATAATCTTACACCTTTGAGGAAAGGGGTGGTGGGGGTACAATTCTTGTTTGTGGCTTTCGGAGCTACGGTACTCGTGCCGTTATTGGTAGGGCTCGATCCTTCGACAGCTCTGTTTACAGCAGGTATTGGTACGCTTATCTTTCATGCCGTTACGCGTGGAAAGGTTCCTATCTTTTTGGGGAGTAGTTTCGCATTTATTGCGCCTATCATTAAAGCGACAGAACTTTATGGGCTGCCCGGCGCCTTATCCGGCATGGTTGGAGTTGCATTAGTTTACTTTGTGATGAGTGCGCTTGTCAAATGGCAGGGAGTGCGGGTGATTGAACGGTTGTTTCCTCCTGTTGTCATAGGACCTGTCATTATTCTGATAGGTTTATCATTGGCCGGAACGGGAGTGAATATGGCAAAAGAGAACTGGGTGCTGGCTCTGCTTTCATTGGTGACTGCGGTTGTCGTTTCGATGAAAGCTAAAGGACTTTTGAAGCTGATACCTATTTTCTGTGGAATTGTAGTGGGGTATCTGGCTGCATGGATCTTCTATGGTTTGGATTTGTCCGGCGTCAGAGATGCCGCTTGGATTGGATTACCGCAGTTTGTCTTTCCTAAATTCTCATGGGAGCCGGTGTTATTTATGATTCCGGTAGCTATTGCTCCGGTGATAGAGCATATTGGTGATGTCTATGTGGTGAATACGGTTACGGGAAAAGATTTCGTGAAAGACCCGGGATTGCACCGCACCTTATTGGGGGATGGTCTGGCTTGTTTCTGTGCCGGATTGCTGGGTGGTCCTCCTGTGACTACCTATTCGGAAGTGACAGGAGCCATGTCATTAACAAAGATTACCAATCCGCAAGTGGTCCGAATAGCTGCCATCTCTGCTATCTTATTCTCCGTTATCGGTAAAATCAGCGCATTACTAAGATCCATACCTAGTGCGGTATTGGGTGGTATCATGCTGCTGCTTTTCGGAACGATTGCTTGTGCAGGTATTGCTAATCTCGTGAATAACTGTATTGATTTGAGCCGTACAAGAAATATCGTTATCGTGTCTTTGACACTGACTGTCGGGATTGGTGGCGCTGCTTTTAGCTGGGGTGATTTTTCTTTGTCCGGTATCGGATTGGCAGCTTTGGTAGGAGTAGTTCTCAATTTGATATTGCCCAAAGAAGATTAAAAAAGGAAATCACTATAAAAGGAAGCCGGTATTCGAGAAGAAAGAATAAACGCAGGATTCCCGGTTATATATAAAAAAGATAGTGACGGTATATGATGGAAATAGTGACGGTATCATTACCGTATAGCGTCACTATCCTTATCATATACCGTCACTATCTTTTAGAAGGAAATTTGCCTGTAAAATACCCTTCTGTTCCCTTATCATTTATGATAGAAACTTCACAATATCTTCATCCACTGTACTGATACCTCCGATCCCAAATTGCTCGATCAATACGTTCTTTACATTCGGTGAAAGGAAAGCGGGAAGAGTAGGTCCTAAATGAATATGTTTCACTCCTAAAGCCAGCAATGCCAATAAAACAATGACCGCCTTTTGTTCGTACCATGCAATGTTGTATACGATAGGTAACTGATTCACATCGTCCAACCCGAAGATTTCTTTCAGTTTTAGAGCGATTACAGCCAGTGAGTAACTGTCGTTACATTGTCCCGCATCCAATACTCTCGGAATACCGTTGATATCACCTAAAGCTAATTTATTGTATCTGTACTTGGCGCAACCTGCCGTAAGAATCACTGTATCACCGGGTAGCTTTTGAGCAAATTCCGTATAATATTCACGGCTCTTCATACGTCCGTCGCATCCTGCCATTACAAAGAACTTACGGATGGCTCCACTTTTCACGGCATCCACCACTTTATCCGCTAAAGCCGTCACCTGTGCATGAGCGAATCCACCGATGAGTGTTCCGTTTTCGATGGCTACGGGTGGCTGGCATTGTTTAGCATGAGCAATCAGGGCAGAAAAATCTTTCGGTTTTCCATCTTTGCGTTCGGGGATATAATGCGCGCCTTCCAGACCGCAGGCTCCTGTGATGTAAATGCGGTCTTTGTAGCTGGCATTCGCACGTGGCGGAACAATACAGTTACTTGTAAACAGGATCGGACCGTTGAAACTTTCAAATTCCTCTTTTTGTTTCCACCAGGCATTTCCGTAGTTTCCTGCCAGATGCTTATACTTCTTTAGTTGAGGATAATAGTGCGCAGGCAGCATTTCACTGTGCGTATATACATCTACCCCTGTACCTTCCGTTTGCTCCAGCAACTCTTCGAGGTCTTTTAAATCATGTCCGCTTATCAATATACCCGGATGATTACGGACACCAAGATTCACTTGTGAGATTTCCGGATTACCGTAACTGCTCGTATTTGCCTTGTCCAGCTGTGCCATTGCCGATACTCCATGTTTTCCTGTTTCCAGCGTTAATTGAACCAATTCTTCCACAGTAATATCATTGCGGGTCAATTCGGACAATGCGTGCTGCATGAAAGCAAATATCTCCGGTGACTGATAACCCAGGTTATGCGCATGCTCTACGTAGGCAGCCATTCCTTTCAGGCCATAGTGTACGAGTTCTTTTAGTGAGCGTATATCCTCGTTAGGCGTGCGAAGCACACCGACCGTTTTTGATTTTTCTTCAAATTCCTCTTCGTTTCCATCCCAAAGACATTCGTCAGGAGCATTTTCGATCTTTACCTTACCGGCAAGTTCCTTTTTCAGTTTCAGTCCTTCTTTGATTTTTTCGGTGATCGCTACTTTATCAAAATTGGCGTTAGTGATGGTGATGAACAAAGCATCATAGATAAATTTGTCTGCTTGTTCGGAAGACTGTCCCTCTTTACGCAGATGTTCGTTGTAGACAGCAATTCCACGTACTACAAAAAGCAGCAGGTCTTGCAGGTTAGCCACTTCGGAAGTTTTACCGCATACACCTTTTAAGGTACACCCCGTACCCATTGCGGTTTCTTGACATTGATAACAGAACATACTCATAACTTTTACGTTTTTAATTAGTCCAACAGTTTATTTATTGAACGCAAAAGTAGAGGAAAGGTTTCAGGTGATTCTGTAACCAATGTTACAACAATGAATATTTTATCTCAAATACTCACAATTAGATAAATGATTTTTAAATCGGAGCATTATTGGATGAGCCGGACCAGTTCTTCTTTCTGTAAGATAGTGATATGTTTACGATCCGCTATCAATAGTCCGTCTTCCTGCATGTGTGCCAGTTCGCGGGCGAGGGAAGGGCGGGACACTCCGAAGTAATCACTCAACTCCTGTTGCGAACGGTCGAGGGTGATATGTGTCTGTTGTTGCTGTTTGTACAGGCGGAGCAGGTAGGAGGCAAGTTTCTGACGAATGGTCTTGAATGACATGAAGAAAAGTTTATCTGATAAAGTCCGTGCATAATTGGCGGAGAGATTCATATAGTTTTCCAAAAACTGCTCGTTCTTGCGGAACAAACTCAAAACACTTGGTTTAGGAAGCTCGATCACCTCTGTCGGTTCATTGGCAGTTACCTCCACCGGATAGCGGTTCTGCTCACCAAACAGGAACAGGGGGGCAATCGCTTTGGGAGCAGTTATATCTTCCACCTTGATAAGACGTCCCGAATAGTCAATCATTTCCCCACGCACACTTCCTTTGGTCAGGATGACAAGACGGTTGCACACATCTCCCTGTCGCGCCAGGATTTCTCCTTTCTTATAAGAACGTGTATGAAAACTGATCTCTTCCAGATCGGCAAGAAGTCTTTCCGGAGTGATTCCACGGAATAGCGGATTATTGACTAGTGTAGGTATCATATATCAATCGTTATTTGAATTTTAAAATAAACGTTGTCTCTTTCTCTCGTAGTAACGTAAGGCTTCCTCCCGAAAGGCGCATGATTTGGCGGGAGATACTAAGTCCGATTCCGCTACCGCCTTCTTTGGTCGTAAAGAAAGGAATGAAGATATGTTCTGCTATTTCCGCTGGGATTTCGGGGCCATTGTTCTTTATCTCAATCCATATTTCTTCCATGTCATTGCAGGACGCCTTCAACTCAATTCTCCCATCCGGCTGATTGCCGATTGCTTGAATTGCGTTCTTCAAAAGATTGATAACTACCTGTGAAATAAGATTCTCATCTGCATATACGATTAAGTCCGCAGGAGTAATCTCTGTGTGGAAACGGATATGCTCACATGGATGCTGATGACAGGCAAGTTCAACCATTCTTTCTATGAATGCTTTCACATAGAACAAGGAGGGTTCCGGTGTCGGTATACGTGTGAATTGCCGGTATGATTCTACAAAGGCAAGCAACCCTTTTCCGGTCGTACTGATTGTTTGCAATCCGTGATTTATTTCTTCGTCTTTATTCGCTGATATTGAAAGAAGCGTATCGCAAAGGGAAGTGATGGGAGTCACAGAGTTCATGATCTCATGTGTCAGTACCCGTGTCAGCCGGATCCATGAATCTATTTCTTTTTCATCCAGTTCGGTATTGATATCATTCAGGGCAAGGATGCGCAGATGCTCTTTGCGTACATTGATTTCCGACACACGGATGGATAAGTTAATCGTTCCCCGTTCATTGTGAAATATGACTTGTAGTTTGTCCCCCGGGCGACAGTTCTCTATTTTCTCCATAAGCTGCGCATCCACTTGACTTAACTGGCGGATATGTGTAAACACATTCAGCCCTAAAATACGGAGTGCTTCTTTGTTCTTCTGATAAACGGCTCCATTGTCATTGAGCACTACTAATCCTGTACTGACAAAGTCGAGAATCAGTTCGTAGTATTTCTCTTGCTGGGCTGTTTCAGCTTTCACGCTATATAAGATATGTCCCACGCGGTTGAGTGCCCGGTTTATTTCTTTGCTTTCGGGAGTACCGTTTTCTTCGGTAAAATGAAATGTATTATCATTATTCTCGAGCGCATCAATCATAAAAAGCACCTGTTTGGTGTGGAGGCGATAAAGGCGGATTTGCCAAAGTATGCTAAGAACCAATAAACAAAGACTGACTCCTAACCAGCTGTATGATTGATGTATACCGAACCACACGGACGATATACAGAAAAGTACCGTCAGCAAGACTCTGAACCAATATTGAACACCTACTTGTTGAAGCTGCACTGTCATAATCCGAACTTTTTCATCTTGTTATAAAGAGTTTGCCTGGTTATTCCCAGTTGGGCGGCTACTGCCGATAAGTTTCCTGCACAAGTGTCGAGCGCTTTCCGTATCATCTGCATTTCCATCTCTTCCAGCGTAGAAATACTTTTCTCCTGACTCTCCGTCCGTGGAATGGATAATTGGAACAATTCGGCGGGAACGAGCGGACTGTCATTGATGATAACGGCCTTTTCAATCACGTGTTCCAGTTCACGGATATTACCATACCAAAGGTGTGCTTTCAATTTATCTTTAGCGTCGGGAGTGAACTTCATCAATGTCTTGTCATATTGTTTGCAAAAGCGTACCATGAACCTTTCGGCCAATGGAATAATATCTTCTTTCCGTTCCCGCAAAGGAGGAATCTCTACATGAATGGTATTGATGCGATAGAGCAAATCTTCCCGGAATTCACCTTTCACTACCATCTCTTGCAGATTCCGGTTGGTTGCGCATATCAGTCGGATATGAATGGGAATCGGCGTGTTGCTTCCCACTCTCACAATGCTTCGTCGTTGGAGGACGGTCAGTAGCTTTGCTTGCAGGTGGTAAGGCAGGTTGCCTATTTCATCGAGAAACAGCGTACTATTATCGGCAGCCTCAAATTTGCCGGTCCGGTCGGTGTGTGCGTCGGTGAAAGAACCTTTAACGTGTCCGAAAAGCTCACTTTCAAATAAAGACTCTGTGATAGTCCCCATATCCACTGCAATCATTTCTTTGTATTTGCGGTTGGAAAGGAGATGAATCTCCCGTGCCAGCATTTCTTTCCCCGTTCCGTTTTCGCCTGTTATCAGGATATTGGCGTCGGTAATGGCTACCTTTTCAATCAATGAGTGGAGTTGCTGCATCACTTTGCTTTCTCCCCAGTACATAGGTGAGTGGGTGGTTTCTTCTTTGCTGCCCGTTTTCTTGTCGTTGTGCGTAGAAGCTGCTGCGGTTTGCAGGGTTTCCACCAGTTTTTGGTTATCCCAAGGCTTGACGATAAAGTCGGTTGCTCCTTCTTTAATCCCCCGGATAGCCAGTTCGATGTCGGCATAAGCCGTAAAAAGTACGACCGGAAGTTCCGGACGTACTTTCTTTATTTCATGCAACCAGAATAAACCCTCATTACCGGTGTTGATGCCTGATGTGAAATTCATATCCAACAAAATTACTTCCGGTGTTTCTTCCCTTATGACACTGGACAGGGTGACAGGAGAGGAGAGTGTGACAATCTTGGAAAAATAACTTTTCAGAAGGATTTGTACGGCAGTCAATACTCCTTTATTATCGTCTACAATGATGATTGTTCCTGATTTACTCATTTTCGTTTAAGTTTGTAAAGCGCAAACTTACGAAAAAGTGAGTTATAAATCATAATTCATAAATCATAAATTCTTTTATAACCACTGGAACTTCAATCCGAATGATAAACTAAGATAATCACGGGGACGGAGATAGCTATTGTTTACTGCACTGATAACATACAGGTCGCACGTACTTATTTCATAGAAAAAAGTCACCGACTTGGCTAAAAATCTACGTTGCGGATCAATATCGTATGTCAACCGTTGTCCCATGAAAACATGAAAACGTACTTTGCTGGAGAAACCATAGTAACCTTTCGGATAACGTTCCGGCTCATTCACCCAAAACTGGTCGCCAAACACGGTATTCACATAAAGCCCGCAGGTAAGAGGTTCCGTAGAGAAGCCCTTTCCGATATTAATGCTCCAGGGCATATAGTTCTGCTTGAGCGTCATGGTTACTTTGGCCTTCTTTGACGAATATTTCGGTATAAATCCGAGCAATATATCCGTTTCCCACTGATTATGTTTCCCGTAATCCCATCCCGTACCGAAAGAAAGTAATCCCATGTTTCCGGCATACTGTATTTTGGAGTGCGTCGGGATAATCCGTTCCCAGTGACTGCGGAAACGGTGAATCCGGTTATCGTAACGACTGTGTTTCACCTGCTTCGGTGTAACCGGCAATACAGAGTCCGCTCTGATGATCGTAAATATAGAATCTCCTGTGCGAAAAGTGATAATTGAATCATCTTTGATAATGAAACGGAGTGAATCAGCCTTGTACGAGTTGATGATTGTATCTGCTTTACAAGTAGCTGAAATCAGACCGGGAAGTAACAGAAGTACGGATAATACTCCTGCGCGCAAGATATAGTTAGTATTTAACCAGTTCATATTCATATTTTTCCGGGGTTATTGTAAATACCAGATAAGTACGGAGATCCATGCAATCACTGGTAACATAATGTATTCCATCATCAAAAATCACGTCATCCTGAAAGTGATGTGTGTGGGCAGCTGTACAAAACTGTATTCCCGGGTATTGTTTGACATAATGTTGGAATACTTTTGCCACATTATCATTGAATACATCTGTGTAGGGGCGTGCGTGCATACTAATGACTGTTTTTTTGAATTCGTCCTGTCTGTTCGTTAACTCTTGTTCCATAAAGGTGAAGTTCGGCACCGGTTCAGAGTAGTCATACTCCAATGCATTGGTGTTCAGACAGATAAATTTGACGTTGCCTGCAATAAAAGAGAAGTTAGTGGGACCGAATACTGCCTTGTATGTTTCTGCTCCCGTCCCCAAACAATCATGGTTGCCGATAAGGACTACATAAGGCACGTTAAGTCCGTTCATGATATCCCTTTGCCAGAGAAACTCTTTGGTTAGTCCGAAGTCACTCATATCGCCTCCGTGAATAACGAAGTCGATATCATTCCGTTTATTAATCTCTTTCACGAAATCTTCCGTTTCATCGTACCATCGTTGTGAGTCGCCCATAGTCACAAAGCGTATGGTCGTTTTACCCTGGCAGTTTGCTTCTATTCTTTCGATATTATGTGCGTTGACCTCTGTTTCGCCGCTGATACGGACGTCATATGGATGGTAATCTATCATGCCGCATCCGGAAAGTAAAAAGCACGATAAGAATACATATACATTCTTTCTCATCATAATTATTTTGTTTATAGTCTAGAAAACTAAATGCAAAGATAAAGTTTTCTATTTGGATGGACAATCGGCTAACAGGCAAATAGGACTCTTTGAACAATAAATGGGAGATATGGAACAGTATCGATTTGTCTAATAATCAGACAGGACCGTCTAATTATTAGACAATGCTTGGGAAACTAGGAAAAGATAAATGATTGAAAATGAATAGCCATTCTTGTTTGGCATACTTTCTGCATGACTAAAAACGTCAATAGTAAAACTGGAAATAAATCTATGTAGAACAACATCATAAATAAACAAGATGATACAGATTGAAAATATTAGTAAAGTATTCCGTACTACCGAAGTGGAGACGGTCGCATTAAATCATGTAAACCTTGAAGTAAAAGAAGGAGAATTTGTTGCTATCATGGGACCGTCTGGTTGTGGGAAATCCACCTTATTAAACATCCTCGGCCTATTAGATAACCCCACTGAAGGCTCTTATCTGTTGATGGGAGAAGAAGTAGCCGGTCTGAAAGAAAAGGAGCGTACCCGTGTCCGTAAAGGTAAACTGGGCTTTGTATTCCAGAGCTTTAATCTGATAGACGAATTGAACGTCTATGAGAATGTGGAACTTCCGCTCACTTATTTAGGTCTTAAATCTTCCGAACGCCGCCGAATGGTGGAAGACATTCTAAAAAGAATGAATATCAACCACCGTGCTAAACATTTTCCTCAACAGCTTTCCGGCGGACAACAACAACGGGTGGCGATAGCCCGCGCGGTTGTTACCAATCCTCAACTCATCCTTGCCGATGAGCCTACAGGTAACCTTGACTCAAAGAACGGAGCGGAAGTGATGAATCTGTTGACGGAACTGAATAGAGAGGGGACAACCATTATCATGGTGACCCACTCACAGCACGATGCCAGTTTTGCACATCGTACCGTACATTTATTCGATGGAAGTATTGTAGCAAGTGTAAAGGCATAAACAGAGAACCAACCATGAGACAAATCTATTATACTATACGTTACCTTATTGCGTGAACGCGGATCGAATATCATACGAATCATTTCCCTTTCCTTAGGGCTTACTATCGGTGTTCTGCTTTTCTCGCAGATAGCTTTCGAACTAAGCTATGAGAAATGCTATCCGGAGGCGGAACGCCTGGCACTTGTACGTTGTCAGATGACTAATCTTAGTACAGGCGAAACCGCAGGTGATGATGGAGAGATCGGTTATGACTATACTGTTTTCGATGTGGTGGCACCTACTTTGGCAGAAGAGATGCCGAAAGAAATAGAAGTAGCCAGTAGTGTCCTTTCGATGGGAAGTGCCAATATTTATTATGAAGATAAACTGTTGCCCGATGCAGATTACATCTTTGCGGATACTTGTTTCTTTCAGACTTTCGGCATACCGGTGTTGGAAGGCAATCCCAAGAATATGATTATGCCCGGAAGCGTTTTTGTTTCGGAGCATTTTGCCCGTGAGACGTTTGGAGATGAAAGCCCTGTTGGTAAAGTGCTTTCTGTTGAAAAACAAAACACACTGACCATACGTGGGATCTACAAAGATGTACCGGAAAATACGATGCTCACCCATGATTTCGTGATATCTGTTCATCAGAATGGAGGGTATCATGCAGGAGCCGGCTGGAGAGGAAATGATGTCTTTTACGCTTTCCTTCGTTTGCGCCATGCTTCGGACATTGACAAAGTGAATGCTGACATTCAGCGGGTGATCGGGAAATATACAGATTTAGAGTATGATGGCTGGAAAATTGAATTTAGCGTCCTTCCATTGGTGAAACGTCATCTGGCTTCTCCCGATGTACAAAAGCGTTTGGTCATTTACGGATTTTTGGGTTTTGCTATCTTCTTTGTGGCTATCATGAACTATATGCTGATATCCATTGCTACTTTAAGCCGTCGTGCAAAAGGAGTGGGAGTACATAAGTGCAATGGAGCCAGTTCCACCCATATTTTCAGAATGTTTATGGCAGAGACGGGAATCCTTGTCATTCTTTCCGTATTGCTTAGTTTCTTACTGATAATCAATGCGCGTGGTCTGATTGAAGATTTACTTTCCGTCCGTCTTTCCTCACTTTTCACTTGGGAAACGTTGTGGGTACCGTTGCTCACTATCCTTGTTCTCTTCATACTGGCAGGTGGCATACCGGGACGATTATTCTCCCGTATCCCTGTCACGCAGGTATTCCGCCGGTATACAGATGGGAAGAAAGGGTGGAAACGTTCGTTATTGTTTGTGCAGTTTACGGGAGTTTCTTTCGTCTTGGGATTGTTGCTGGTCACTCTGTTGCAGTACAGTCATCTGATGAGCCGTGATATGGGTATCGTCGTGCCCGGATTAGCTCAAGCGCAGACATGGTTGCCTAAAGAATCGGTGGAGCATATCAAAGACGATTTGAACCGCCAACCGATGGTAGAAGGAGTGACCGTTGCCGTGAATGGGGTGTTGGGCGAGTACTGGACACGCGGACTGATGGGAAATGACGGTAAGCGGATTGCTACCCTAAATTACAACTCCTGCCATTACAACTATCCTGAAGTAATGGGTATTAAGATTATAGAAGGTACTACACTGAAAAAGCAGAACGACTTATTAGTAAACGAAGAACTGGTGCGTCTGATGAAATGGACCGACGGAGCAGTAGGTAAAACAGTGAATGACATTCAAGGAACGATTGTAGGCGTATTCCGTGACATTCGCAATAACAGCTTTTATGGGTCGCAATCTCCTATTGTCCTGATTGGAGATGAAAATGCCAACCATGCATTTGATGTCCGTTTGAAAGAACCATATAACGAGAATCTGAAACGTCTGAACGAGTTTGTAGAAAACACCTATCCGAATATATCCTTGCGTTTTATCCTGGTAGATCAAATGGTGAAAAATATCTATAAAGACGTATACCGCTTCCGCAATTCCGTCTGGATCACTTCCGCCTTTATCCTACTGATCGTTATCATGGGATTGATTGGCTATGTGAATGATGAAACCCAGCGCCGGAGCAAAGAGATAGCTATCCGGAAAGTGAATGGAGCCGAAGCATCTCATATCCTCGGATTACTGACACGTGACATTTTATACGTTTCAGTGATTTCTATCCTAGTAGGTACTACCGTTTCTTATTTTGCAGGACAGGCATGGCTCGACCAATTTGCCGAGCAGATTGATTTGAATCCATTGCTTTTTGCTGCTACGGCCTTGTTCGTCCAATTACTGATTGTAATCTGTGTTGTTCTGAAAGCATGGCATATCGCGAACGAGAATCCGGTCAATAGCATTAAGGCAGAATAAGCCGAATAGAATAAATGGCAGAATAGGGCAGACACCGCCTTATTCTGCTACTACCGGATGCAGTTTGGAAACCTTCTTGATATAAATCATCAGACTGACAACGGCTGTAATAAACGCCAGCGCATCCGATACCGGCATACTGATCCAAATTCCTTCCAATCCCCACCAGTTAGGGAAAAGTAATAAGCAAGGCAAAAGATAAAGCAACTGACGCGTCAGCGAAAGGAAAATACTGATTTTAGCCTTGCCGATACTTTGGAAGAAGTTACCGATTACAATCTGTGCCCCTACAAACGGGAACATCAACACAGTCAGCCGGATACCGCCTACCGCCAAATCAATCAATTCATCACTATCGGTGAAGAGAGCCGATACGGCATGAGGGAAGAACTCACAAATCACGAACCCGCTGCTCGTAATCACTACCCCGGAGATAATCCCCAGTCGCAGCGTTTGTTTCACCCGGTCTATCTTTTGTGCTCCGAAGTTGTAGCCTACGATTGGCTGCATACCCATAGTCAGCCCCAACACAATCATTACATAAAGCGTCAGCAACCGATTGATGATGCCATACGCGCCGATAGCCATATCGCCCCCATAGTTTTGCAGGCTGTTATTGATGATAATCACGATGGCACACGCACACACATTCATCAGGAATGGAGACATACCGATGGCGAAGATACTTTCTACAATCCTCGGTTTCATTTTCCAGATATTCCCTTCAAAATGCACCGTACTGTCTTTCTTGGTGAAGTGGCTCACCACCCACACCATACCAATCAACTGCGAGATAACCGTTGCCGTAGCCGCACCCCTCATTCCCCATTCGAAGTGGAAGATAAAGATAGGAGCGAGGATGATGTTAGCCACCACCGTTACCATTGAAGTAAGCATAGCCTTTTTGGGGTATCCGGTAGCGCGCATCACGTTGTTCAGCCCGATCATTGTGTAAGTGATGGGAGTTCCCAGCAAAATCACCTGCATAAAGCTGCGTGCATATGGAAGGGTGTCGGCGCTGGCTCCGAAAAAAGTCAGTATATCATCCAGGAAGATAAAAGACAGAATACCGAAGAAAAGAGAATTTGTGATACAAAGCATCAGCGTATGTGACAAAATTTCCGTAGCTCCTTTCATATCCTTCTGTCCCAAACGGATAGAGGCGAGGGTAGACCCACCAGCCGAAACCAGTGTACAGAAAGCGACAACAAGATTCATCAGCGGGAAGCTGATAGCCAGTCCGGCAATAGCCATCGGTCCTACGCCATGTCCGATGAAGATACTATCAATGATGTTATAGATAGAAGTAATCGTCATTCCGATAATCGCAGGAATGGAATATTGTAACAGCAATTTGCCGATACGTTCTTTGCCTAAAATGTGCGGGTCGTTCTTGCTCATGCGGCAGTAGATTTTGTTGGATAAAAACGTATGTTACGTTTTTTTTAGCTTTGCAAAGGTACGAATTATTTGCCTGATTCGATGATTATTCGGAACTTTGCGGCGATAGATACACAAGGTTTAACGTTTTAGGTAAAAAGCCAGTTTAATATGAATACAACGAAAACAATTGCAGCACTCTTCGACTTTGACGGTGTCATCATGGATACAGAAACGCAGTACACTGTTTTTTGGGACGAGCAAGGACGGAAATATCTGAATGAAGAAGATTTCGGACGCCGTATCAAGGGACAGACGCTATTACAAATCTATGAAAAGCATTTCGCGGACAAACCCGAAGCACAGCTCGAAATAAGCGCTGAACTCAATGTTTACGAGAAAAAGATGTCCTACGAATACATCCCCGGAGTAGAAGCCTTCATAGCCGATCTTCGTCGGAACGGTGCAAAGATAGCCGTAGTCACCAGCTCCAACGAAGAGAAGATGGCCAACGTCTACAATGCCCATCCCGAATTTAAAGGAATGGTAGACCGCATCCTGACAGGAGAAATGTTTGCCCGTTCAAAACCCGCTCCCGACTGTTTCCTGCTGGGAATGGAAATCTTTGAAGCCACCCCCGAAAACTCCTACGTCTTTGAGGATTCTTTCCACGGCCTGCAAGCCGGCATGACTTCCGGGGCAACCGTGATCGGACTTGCCACCACCAACTCACGCGAAGCCATCACCGGAAAAGCCCATTATATAATAGACGACTTCACCGGCATGACATACGAAAAAATGATATCTCTCCATAAATAACGGCATTATTTTTAAATAGTTACCTCACTTATATTATATTAATAAATGAAATAAGAAAAATAACCGAGATAAATAAAAATAGTGAGACCCACCCATCCTTTCAAATGCCTTCCAACTATCCAAGCGAAGCATTTGAAAGGATTTTTTGCTTTTCTTTCCCAGTTATGAATTAAATGTTATAACTTTGCCGCAATTTTTGAAAGCGTCCAAATGCGCAGACATCAATGACATAAATCATAATTCATAAATCATAAATTAAAAAGACATGGCTGGTTATATATCAGATGACACAAGAAAGGTGACTACTCATCGCTTGGTTGAAATGAAACAGAGAGGCGAAAAAATATCTATGCTGACTGCGTATGATTACACAATGGCACAGATTGTAGACGGTGCGGGAATGGACGTAATCCTGGTAGGCGACTCCGCTTCTAACGTAATGGCAGGTAACGTGACTACATTACCTATCACGCTCGACCAAATGATTTATCATGCCAAATCCGTAGTACGTGGTGTAAAGCGGGCGATGGTGGTAGTTGATATGCCTTTCGGATCTTACCAGGGCAATGAGATGGAGGGCCTTGCTTCCGCTATCCGCATCATGAAAGAAAGTCACGCTGACGCATTGAAGCTCGAAGGCGGTGAAGAAATCATCGACACGGTGAAACGTATCGTATGCGCCGGTATCCCTGTGATGGGACATTTGGGACTCATGCCTCAATCCATTAACAAATACGGAACCTATACCGTACGTGCCAAAGACGAAGCCGAAGCCGACAAACTGATTCGCGACGCCCATTTATTGGAAGAAGCAGGCTGTTTTGCCATTGTACTCGAAAAAATCCCCGCTACCCTTGCAGAGCGTGTAGCTTCCGAACTCACTATTCCTATCATCGGAATCGGTGCCGGCGGCCACGTAGACGGTCAGGTATTGGTTATTCAGGACATGCTTGGCATGAACAACGGATTCCGTCCGCGTTTCTTACGTCGTTATGCTGACTTGTACACAGTGATGACCGACGCCATCAGCCGTTACGTTTCCGACGTGAAGAATTGCTACTTCCCCAACGAGAAGGAACAATATTAAGATAGTATATGGCAGTTAAATTGTGGACAGTTCATTTTATGCGGATATGTGTAGCTAATTTGCTGTTGTTTATATCCTTGTATGTGTTATTTCCGGTACTTTCCGTAGAGATGGCCGACCGTCTCGGAGTGCCGGCCGCACAGACAGGAGTAATCTTTCTTTTTTTCACCTTGGGGATGTTCCTTATCGGTCCTTTCCATGCCTACCTGGTAGATGCCTACAAACGTAAATACGTATGTATGTTTGCCGCTGCCCTGATGGTAGTGGCGACGATTGGGTACGCCTTTGTGACGAACTTCACAGAACTAATCCTGTTGAGTACCGTGCAAGGACTGGCCTTTGGCATAGGCACTACTGCCGGTATCACCTTGGCTATCGACATCACCAACTCCACACTGCGGAGCGCGGGAAATGTCAGCTTCTCGTGGACGGCACGTCTGGGAATGCTTTTGGGGATTATCCTCGGAGTGTGGCTCTATCAAAGCCACTCATTCCAAAACCTGCTCACTGTATCTGTCATAACCGGAGCTGTAGGAATTCTCATGCTATCGGGGGTATATGTACCTTTCCGTGCGCCGATTGTCACTAAACTCTATTCCTTCGACCGCTTCTTATTGCTTCGTGGATGGGTTCCCGCTATCAACCTGATTCTGATAACATTTGTTCCGGGCTTACTGATTCCAATGGTACACCCTTTCCTAAACGATTTCGTACTCGGAAACGTGGGAATCCCCGTACCGTTCTTTGTCGGCACAACCCTCGGATACATTATCTCCCTGTTCATCGCGCGCCTGTTCTTTTTTAAAGAGAAGACACTGCGCTTGGTCATTATAGGAATCGGGTTGGAAATGGTAGCCATGTCCTTATTGAACACAGACCTTTCGATAGGCATCTCTTCCGTACTCTTGGGATTGGGTTTAGGTTTAACCATGCCGGAATTCCTGATGATATTTGTGAAACTATCCCATCATTGCCAACGCGGAACAGCCAACACTACCCATTTGTTGGCAAGCGAAGTTGGTATCTCCCTGGGTATCGCTACTGCGTGCTACATGGAATTGGATACAGACAAGATGCTCCATACCGGACAGATGGTAGCTTCTATCGCTTTGCTGTTCTTCGTATTGGTCACTTATCCTTATTATATAAAGAAGAAGGTAAGATAAAATAGACAGAAGAACAAAAGAACATATTTCAGGAGTGATGATTGTTTTTTGATTTTCATCATACGTATCCAAAAATATGTTCTTTTGTTCTTCTGTCTTAACTTTAATTCCTGCTCACCTGTTTTACTCCCTTCACCGTCCGTAATTTCTTGATAAGAGCCTCCAAACGCCCCGTATCACCCACCATTACCGTCAGTGTGCCAGAGAATAACCCATCGTTCGAATCAATACCGATAGAACGTAGCGTGATACCATTCTCTTTCGAGATGATCGAAGTAATATTTGTTACGATACCAATATCATCATGTCCTACAACGCGCAGCGTGATCGGATATTGCGTACCTTCCGACTTGCCCGCCCAGCGAGCCTTCACAATCCGGTAGCCGAAACGTTCGCGCATCTGGTTCGCGTTCGGACAATCCGACCGGTGTATCTTGATACCGCCGCTCACCGTTACGAACCCGAACACATCATCGCCATAAATCGGGTTACAACATTTAGCCAGTTTAAACTCCAGTCCTTTCAGATTCTGGTCAATCACCAGTACATCCTCTTTAGATGTCGTTTCCTCCTGCGCGGTTTGCAAATTATACCCTTCGGCACTCCGATAAACAATTTCATCGTGCGTATCGCTGTCCCGTTTTTGCTGCTCAATGTATTTATCCAGAATCTCGTTCACATCCAGTCCGCCATCGGCAATCCGTTGATAAAACTCCGTCACGTTCTTGAATCCCAAACGCTTGATGAGGCGCATCATGGTCGCTTCATCATACTCCAGTTTGCGGTTCTTGAATTTTCGTTCCAGCGTCTCTTTGGCAAACGCATGTTGGCGTGCCACCATCTCTTTGAGCGCCTGGCGTATCTTGGTGCGTGCTTTGGAAGTCGTCACGATGTTCAGCCAGTCCTGTTTCGGAGTCTGGGTGTTTGAAGTCATGATCTCCACCTGGTCGCCGCTGTTCAACTTCTGCTTCAACTGCACATTCTTGCCGTTCACTTTCGCGCCGATACACTTGCATCCCAACTTACTATGTATATGGAAAGCAAAATCAAGCACCGTAGCCCCTTTAGCCAGCTTGAACAAATCCCCTTTGGGCGTAAAGACAAACACTTCATCCTCGTAGAGATCCATCTTAAACTGATCCATCACCTTCATCGAGTCGTTGTCCGCGTTCTCCAACGCCTCCCGCACGGAAGTCAACCACTCGTCCAAGCCCGTTTCTCCTTTGATACCTTTATATCTCCAGTGCGCAGCCAGTCCGCGTTCCGCGATCTCGTCCATCCGTCGGGTACGTATCTGCACTTCCACCCATTTCCCTTCCGGGCCCATCACGGTGATGTGCAACGACTCGTAACCATTACTCTTCGGTATTGAAAGCCAGTCGCGCAGACGCTTCGGGTTCGGCTGGTACATATCCGTCACAATCGAATACACCTGCCAACACTCCTGCTTCTCCTTCGCCGGGTCCGGTTCCGAATCCAGTATGATACGGATGGCGAACAAGTCATAAATCCCCTCAAAAGGAGTCTTTTGCTTCTGAATCTTGTTCCATATCGAATGAATCGACTTCGTGCGTCCCTTGATGTCGAACTTCAGTCCCGCTTCCGCCACCTTCTTTTGGATCGGTTCGATAAAAGCGGCGATATACTTGTCGCGGGAAGCCTTTGTTTCGTTCAGCTTATCCTTGATGAAATAATATGTCTCTTTCTGCGTATATTTGAGAGACAAATCCTCCAGTTCCGATTTCAGCTTATACAATCCCAGCTTGTGAGCCAGCGGAGCATACAGATATGCTGCTTCGTTTGCTACCTTGATCCGGTCCTCCTCGTTGCCTGTATCCTTTATTTTGCGCATCACGTTCACGCGGTCGGCAATCATAATCAGGATTACGCGCATATCCTCCGCAAACGACAGCAGCAGATTACGGAAATTCTCCGACTCGATGGCAGGGCTTTTGGCATACAGCTCGTTCGTCTTCACCAATCCCTTGATGATACTTGCCACGTCTTCACCATATTCGGCGTTCACCTCGTCGATAGACAATACATGGCCTTTCACGATTTCGTGCAACATGATCCCGATCAGGCACGAACCTTTCATACCGATTTCCTCGGCAACGATCACTGCTGTTTGTAAATCTCTGATGACGGGATTCATCCCGAAGTTATTGCGTTGCAGACCGTTACATTGGGCCGCCTTGATAAGATGTTTCTTTAACTTTTGGCAATCTCTCCAGAAAATACTGTCTCCGGCAGACTGCAATAAATGTCGATAGAGTGAAAAAAGCTCCTTTTTTTCCTCCAATGTAAAAAAGTCGTCCATATTCAATCTTGTTAATTCGATGTAAAAGTAGTTTTTTTTCCGGTTATTCGGCAAGAAGTAAATAACATTTTGTATTTTTGGGCATCAATTAATAAAATTAGATATTATGATAACGACACAGGACAAAGAGTTGCTTGCCAAGAAAGGCATCACGGAAGAGCAAATTGCAGAACAATTAGCATGCTTCCAGACGGGATTTCCCTTTTTAAAACTGGATGCGGCAGCTTCCATCGAAAAGGGCATATTAGCTCCCGACGCAGAAGAACAGAAGGCTTATCTGGCCGCCTGGGATGCATATACAAACACAGATAAGACTGTTGTGAAGTTCGTGCCTGCCTCCGGTGCTGCAAGTCGTATGTTTAAGAATCTATTCGAGTTTCTGTCCGCCGATTATGACCAGCCGACTACCAAGTTCGAGCAGGCCTTCTTTGACGGAATCAAGAATTTTGCTTTCTATGACGATCTGAATGTGGCCTGTCAGCGAATCTCCGGAAAAGACATTCCCGGACTGATGGAAGAAGGCAACTATAAAGCAGTGGTGTCCGCCCTGCTGGAGACTGCAGGACTGAACTATGGCGCACTACCGAAAGGTCTGCTCAAATTCCATAAATATCCCGAAGGCTCCCGCACTCCGATGGAGGAACATCTTGCCGAAGGCGCTCTGTATGCAGCCGGCAAGAGCGGCAAAGTGAACGTACACTTCACCGTGTCTACCGAACACCGCGAACTTTTCAAGAAGCTCGTGACGGAAAAAGTGGACGACTTCGCCAAACGTTACGGCGTAGACTATTACATCACCTTCTCCGAGCAGAAGCCAAGTACCGACACCATTGCTGCCGATATGGACAACCAACCGTTCCGCGACAACGGCAAACTGCTGTTCCGTCCCGGTGGTCATGGCGCGCTGATTGAGAACCTGAACGACTTGGACGCAGACATCATCTTCATCAAGAACATCGACAACGTAGTGCCCGACCGTTTGAAAGCCGACACCGTTACGTATAAGAAACTGATTGCCGGAGTGCTCGTGACCCTGCAAAAACAAGTATTCGAATACCTCACGCTGCTCGACAGCGGCAAGTATACGCACGACCAGATGATGGAAATGCTTCAATTCCTGCAAAAGAAACTCTTCTGCAAGAATCCGGAAACAAAAGATCTCGAAGACTCCGTACTGGCCATTTACCTCAAAAACAAGTTCAACCGTCCGATGCGTGTCTGCGGAATGGTGAAGAACGTAGGCGAACCCGGCGGCGGTCCGTTCCTTGCTTACAATAGCGACGGAACCATCTCCCTGCAAATCCTCGAAAGCTCGCAGATCGACATGGACGATCCGGAGAAGAAAGAAATGTTCGAGAAGGGTACGCACTTCAATCCGGTAGACCTCGTATGCGCTGTGCGTGATTATAAAGGACATAAATTCGACCTGGTGAAATATGTAGATAAAGCCACCGGCTTCATCTCCTACAAATCGAAGAACGGTAAAGACCTGAAAGCCCTCGAACTTCCCGGTTTGTGGAATGGTGCGATGAGCGACTGGAATACCGTCTTTGTAGAAGTTCCTCTTTCTACCTTTAACCCGGTGAAGACAGTGAATGACTTGTTGCGTGAGCAACATCAGTAATTGTATATCTATGTTCACCACAGATTACACGGATTAACACAGATTCTTAATTACCGATAATGGTTGAGATATAAAAAGAAAAAAGGATGCATCCGAATTCAATCTGTGTTAATCTGTGTAATCTGTGGTGAAACTTAAAAAAGAGTGTTTAGAATGAATCAGATAGAGAAGATCATCGATATTGCTACTTGGAACAGAAGAGAACATTACGAACATTTCAGTGCTTTTGACGATCCTTTTTTTGGAGTGACGGTCAACGTAGATTGTACGCGCGCGTATCAGGAAGCCAAAGACAAAGGCGTTTCCTTTTCCCTGCTCGTCCTTCACCGCATCGTGACTGCCGCGGCTGCCGTGGAAGAGTTCCGCTACCGCATCGAAGGCAATCGAGTGGTGTGTTATGACAGTCTTCTGCCCGAAGCCACTGTGGGGCGTGCCGACCACACCTTTTCTTTTGCCGCTTTTGAATACGATCCGGACGAACTCGTCTTTATTCGTCGGGCAAAAGCCGAGATGGAACGCCTGCAAGCCACTACGGGACTCAACAAAGGAGGTACGTTTCATCCCAACGCCATTCATTATTCGGCTGTGCCGTGGCTCTCTTTCACCGATATGAAGCATCCCACCAATATGCGTTCGGGCGACAGCGTTCCCAAAATCTCCACCGGTAAATACTTCCGCGAAGGAGAAAGGCTGATGATGCCCGTTTCCGTCACTTGCCATCATGGATTGATGGATGGCTATCATGTAGCGCAGTTTATCGAGAAGCTCCATTTATAAACTTCGTTCTGAAAAAGACTAACCAGACTATGATATGAGAGTAAAGATACCCAGACGGGAAATCATCCTATTCTGTTCCGCCTTGCTTTTCCCCGTTGCTTCGCTGTGCGCGCAAGAAGTGGGGCAGGAGGTGAAAGAGGTCAGGCAAGACGTGGAGCAACTCCAGCAGGACGTCCGCGAACTTCGTGAAGAAGTGCGTCGATTGCAGGAAGAACTTCATGGATTCCGGCGCAACAGTTTCCCGCAATGTGGCATGGACACGGTAGCTCCTTACGTTCCCCATCGGTTCATTCACCGGTTGGGGATAGAAGCTCGGCCGCAATACGTGTTCCCCACCAATCCTTTCCTGCAAGGAGAGAACGAACGGTGGAAGCCCATCCAAAGTTCCTTTGCCGCTCATTTGAAATATTCCTTCAAGTTTCGTCCCAATACCTGTGCCGACCGTATCTACGGCGGAGCCTACCAAGGCTTCGGCTTGGCCGTCACCACCTTTGGCGACCGTAAGCAACTCGGTGATCCGGTGACGTTCTATGTCTTTCAGGGCGCACGTATCGCCCGTTTCAATCCCCGTCTTTCGCTCAATTACGAGTGGAATTTCGGCCTTTCTGCCGGATGGAAACCATACGATAACGATTACAACTCCTACAACGGAGCGGTAGGTTCACGGGTGAATGCGTATCTCAATGCAGGTATCTACCTCAATTGGTCGCTTTCCCGTTATTTCGATTTTATCATCGGCGGAGATTTTACGCATTTCTCCAACGGCAACACCAAATTCCCCAACGCAGGAGTGAACACCACCGGAGCGAAAATCGGTCTGGTGTACAACTTCAACCGTGAAGAATCCGACCTGACCAAGTCTTTGGTCAAGCCGTATATTCCCCGTTTTCCCCGTCATATCAGTTACGACCTTGTGTTGTTCGGCTCGTGGAGACGGAAAGGCGTGTACGTAGAAAGCGGGAAGCAGATAGCTTCGCCGGGCAGTTACCCCGTGGCGGGATTCAACTTTGCCCCGATGTACAACCTCAACTATAAGCTGCGATTCGGCGTCTCGCTGGACGGTGTTTATGACGGTAGTGCCAATGTGTACACCGAAGACCGGATTGTGGAGTACGATTACGATGGAGGCAGCGGCACTTCCGAACGCAGGTTTCTTGTGCCGGGCATTCAGCATCAGCTTGCTCTCGGACTTTCGGGACGGGCGGAGTATGTAATGCCGTTTTTCACCATCAATGTCGGTTTGGGAACGAATGTGCTGGGGCGTGGCGATTTGCGGGGGCTGTATCAGGTCTTTGCGTTGAAGATAGACGTGACACGTAGCTCTTTCCTTCACATCGGTTACAATCTCCAAAACTTTCAGACACCTAATTATCTGATGCTCGGCTTGGGATTCCGTTTCAATAATAAGTATCCTAAGGTGCGTCATTAGAAATGTCCGTCCGGTGGTCTGTCGAATCAAGTAAGGAATCTCAAAATGGAAAACATTATTCAAAAAATAAGAGAAATCTATCCGGTATCCGATGAAGCGCTTCAGGCGCTTCAGGCGAATATGGAACTGCGATATTATCCTAAAGATACCTATATCGTCCAGTCGGGGGTAACAGACCGCCTGGTTTATTTCATTGAAGAGGGCATTGCCCGTTCCGTATTCCATCACAACGGACAGGATACTACTACGTGGTTCACGCTAGAAGGCGACATTACGTTCGGCATGGATTCGCTCTACTATCAGCAACCGTCGGTGGAGAGCATTGAAACGCTTTCCGATTGCAAAATCTACGTCATCCATATCGACAAGCTGAATATGCTCTACGAAACCTATATCGACATAGCCAACTGGGGGCGTATCCTGCATCAGAATGTCAATAAAGAACTTAGCCACATGTTTGTGGAACGGCTCCAGCTTTCGCCTAAAGAACGGTATGAGCAGTTCAACCGTCGCTATCCCGGACTGATAAACCGGGTGAAGCTGAAGTATGTGGCTGCCTTTTTGGGCATTTCCATCTACACGCTTAGTCGGGTACGTGCTAAAAAATAGTTTTCGGTAGGGCTTTTTTGCTTTTAAGCAAAAGAACTTCGTTTCGCAAACCGTATCTTTGCCATCTGAAAATACTAACTAACTAATAGAAAAACAGATGTCGAACATTTCTTCTTCAGCCTTTGCAGATACCAAAGCACATTATGATCTTCTTGACGGACTTCGCGGTGTAGCGGCTCTTATGGTGATATGGTATCATGTATTCGAGGGATATGCTTTTGCCGGTGGTGGCAATATCGAGACTCTCAACCACGGTTATCTTGCCGTGGATTTCTTCTTTATCCTTTCGGGTTTCGTGATCGGTTACGCTTATGACGACCGTTGGGGCAAGAGTCTCACCATGAAAGATTTCTTTAAACGCCGTTTGATACGTCTTCATCCGATGGTCGTTATGGGTGCCGTATTGGGTGCTATCACATTCTGTATTCAGGGTTGTGTGCAATGGGATGGAACGCATGTAGCCATCTCCATGATTATGTTGTCTCTTCTTTGCACGATATTCTTCATTCCTGCCATGCCGGGGGTGGGATATGAAGTTCGTGGCAACGGTGAGATGTTTCCGTTGAACGGCCCTTGCTGGTCGTTATTTTTCGAGTATATCGGTAATATCCTGTATGCGTTGTTCATCCGTCGCTTGTCCAACAAGGCGCTGACGGTATTTGTGGTGTTGCTGGGGGTAGCATTGGCAGCGTTTGCCGTCTTCAATGTCTCCACTTATGGAAACATAGGAGTGGGCTGGACGCTGGACGGGGTTAACTTCCTGGGCGGCTCCCTACGTATGCTTTTCCCTTTTTCGCTGGGTATGCTGATGTCGCGTAACTTCAAGCCTATGAAGGTGAGAGGTGCTTTCTGGATCTGTACCGTTGCATTGATTGCCCTGTTCGCTGTTCCTTATCTCGAAGGAATGGAGCCGCTTTGCATGAATGGTGTTTATGAAGCGTTTTGTGTGATTGTGGCTTTCCCTATCATTCTTTGGATAGGAGCGTCGGGCACCACTACGGACGTGCAATCGACAAAGATATGCAAATTTCTGGGGGATATATCCTATCCGGTTTATGTGATCCATTATCCGTTGATGTATCTGTTCTATGCATGGCTGATTGAGAATAAGCTCTATACGTTGGGCGAGACTTGGCACGTAGCCGTGTGCGTCTTTGTCTTGAGTATCGTGCTTGCTTATCTGTGCCTGAAACTGTATGACGAACCGATACGTAAATATTTGGCAAAACGTTTCTTGAGTAAGAAACGATAGTTTCATTGTTATGTATCTGAAAAATATTTCATAAAGCTAAAAAAGAACTCCAACCAAGTGGCGGATAAAGTCGCATTGGTTGGAGTTTTTTATCAATAGAATAAGTTTTCTCTTCGTCAGTAAGTGAGACTGATTCTATGTCTTTGCATTTTAGATGTGAAACGATATAGATTAATAGAGTTGCTTGCTCATTTTATAATTGGTGAGACACATTTGATTAGCTTTCCGTTTTTGTTCTTCATCAACCTGAAAACCTTGTTTCTCGAAAAACGGTTTTGCCGTGATGCTAACCTCCGATGTTAATCTTTTCGCACCTCTTTCTCGTGCGTATGCTTCGAGATATTTATACAAAGATGTCGCAATGCCTTGATGCTGAAAGTCCTTATGGACAAACAGCGTGTGCATATATCCGTCGTCGTTGACAGAGCCGAAGCCTACAATCACACCTTCTTCATTTTCTGCAACCACGTAATGTTGCTCTTCGAAAAGCTCACCCCAATGTGATGTATCGTCTCCGCACGAAGCCCAGTCTGCTACTTCTTCGGCTGTATAATCTTTTCGGTTCACAGTCAGGACTGTATGCTGATATAGCTCTTGTAGTGCTGGAATGTCAGACAGGTTTACTTGGCGGATTCTATTCATCTTATCTCTAAATTTCTTTTTTAGTAAACTTCTACTTTCTCTGCAATTCTCTTAGCCTTGTCGCGCAACGCATCCAAATCAGCATCGAGCGGAGCGTAGCAAAGCACCACACCCATACGACGGTTGACGCGTGTAAACGGTTTGCCGAATATACGTAGATAGGTATCTTCTTCTTTGGTCACTTCTTCCAGTCCACGATATTGAGGGCGCTCCTGGCTGGCAATCGGAGAGAGGATGACGGCACTTGCGCCTATTCGTTCTTGCTTGATGCCCGGAATAGGCAGACCGAGCACGGCACGCAGGTGCAATTCAAATTCATTCAGATTTTGTGTTCCTGCCAAAGTTACCATGCCGGTATCGTGCGGACGTGGAGAAAGTTCGGAGAAATAGACTCCGTTTTCATGGCTTAGGAAGAACTCAACTCCCCAAAGTCCTGCGCCTGTCAACGCGCGGGTTACTTTTTCTGCCATCTCTTCCGCTTCTTTCAAATGAGCAGGATCGATGTGTGCAGGCTGGAAACTTTCGCGATAGTCGCCACCTTTCTGCACGTGTCCGATAGGAGGGCAGAACAGGGTGGGGCCGTTCTTTTGAGTAACGGTGAGCAGGGTGATTTCGCTGTCGAATTTGATAAATTCTTCAATGATAAGCTCGCGGATATCGCCACGGCTTCCGCTGCATCCGTATTCCCAGGCGTGTTCAAGTTCGTCGGCACTCTTCACCAGCGACTGTCCTTTACCGGAGGATGACATCAACGGTTTAACGACACAAGGGAAACCGATTTTAGCGGCAGCTTCTTTCAGTTCGTCCAATGTTTTGGCGTAGAAGTATCTGGCTGTTTTCAGTCCGAGCTCTTTGGCGGCAAGGTCGCGGATAGCTTTACGATTCATCGTGAAGTTCACGGCACGGGCGCTGGGCACTACCTGAATGCCTTCTTTTTCGAAGTCATACAAACGTTCTGTGCGGATCGCTTCAATCTCCGGAACGATAATGTCCGGCTGGTGTTTCTTTACGGCGCGCTCCAGTTCTTCACCGTTCAGCATATCGAATACTTCAAATTCATCAGCCACTTGCATAGCAGGTGCTCCCGCGTATGAGTCGCAGGCAATGATGTGTTGACCTTTACGTTGAGCTGAAATTACAAATTCTTTTCCTAGTTCTCCAGAACCGAGTAACAGTATTTTCTTCATCATTTTGAGTGTTTTATATTAGTGGTGCAAAATTACAGCAAAAAAATGAGATAATAATTGTATAGGCGTTGATTATATTTCTCTTTTATATAAATAAGGAATAGTCTTCTATATAATATAAGGTGCAATGTAAATCCTGCATGAAAAACTTTCGTGCAGGATTTGGTGTTTTCTTTGTTGAAAAGCGTATCTTTGAAAAAGACAACCGGAACCTCCTGAAAATTGGTGTGAATTTTAGTGCGGAGACGCGAAATATAGAGAAATGGATCGTAGAAAAATAGAAAATACGGCTTTAAACTTTCTTAAGGAAAACATGAAAAAACAGCGTTCGCTGTGTTCGAGCACAAAACTAGTTGTCTGTGCTACTATTTTGTATTACGGCTAAATCCTTGATTTAAAACAAAGAAAAAGGAAACTGGACGCGGAAATCCGGTTTATTGATAGATTATTATCCCAAAACTAATTTTGCTGTTGATTTGTAATAGAAATTTGTCCGAATTGGTCAATTTGTAGTCTTTACAGGTCTAATAAGTGTTATCGAACGACAAATTATAAAAAAGGAGTAACAATGATACAGAATTGTTTCTACATTTGCGCAGTTGTTTCTTTAACTATTTCTAAGGACAGAAGTTTATCGGATATAGAAAATAGTTGAACAAAAACTGAACTCAACTGTTTATTATAATATTGAAATAGGTAAAACGCGAAAATGTTCATTCCTTGTCATATTATATAAGGTCAAAAAGGAGAGAAAAGAATAATATAAATAAAAGAGATTGCTTATGTCACAGATTATCGGACATATCTCGCAGGTGATCGGCCCTGTGGTCGATGTGTACTTTGAAGGTACGGATGCGGAACTGGTGCTGCCAAGCATCCACGACGCACTGGAGATAAAGAGGCCAAACGGCAAAATACTGGTTGTAGAAGTTCAGCAACATATCGGCGAAAATACGGTGCGTACTGTAGCGATGGATAGTACCGACGGACTTCAGAGAGGCATGAAAGTGTATCCCACCGGAGGCCCGATCACTATGCCGATAGGCGAACAGATTAAAGGACGACTGATGAACGTAGTTGGTGATTCGATCGACGGTATGAAAGGACTCAACCGCGACGGTGCGTATTCCATTCACCGGGACCCCCCTAAATTTGAGGATTTGACAACTGTGCAAGAGGTGCTCTTCACGGGTATCAAAGTGATCGACCTGCTCGAACCGTATGCCAAAGGTGGTAAAATCGGTTTGTTCGGCGGCGCCGGTGTGGGAAAAACCGTATTGATCCAAGAACTTATCAATAATATCGCCAAGAAACATAACGGATTCTCCGTATTTGCCGGAGTAGGTGAACGTACCCGTGAAGGTAACGACTTGCTGCGCGAAATGATCGAATCCGGCGTTATCCGCTACGGCGAAGCATTCAAGGAAAGCATGGAGAAAGGTCACTGGGATCTTTCGAAAGTAGATTATAACGAACTGGAGAAATCGCAAGTGTCGCTGATTTTCGGCCAGATGAACGAACCTCCGGGCGCACGTGCTTCTGTGGCACTGTCCGGACTGACGGTAGCGGAATCTTTCCGCGACGCCGGTAAAGAAGGTGAGAAACGCGATATCCTGTTCTTTATCGATAATATCTTCCGTTTCACGCAAGCAGGTTCGGAAGTGTCCGCCCTTTTGGGACGTATGCCCTCCGCCGTTGGTTACCAGCCTACGCTGGCCACGGAAATGGGTGCGATGCAGGAACGTATCACGTCTACCCGCAAAGGTTCTATCACCTCCGTACAAGCGGTGTATGTGCCTGCCGATGACTTGACCGACCCGGCTCCTGCAACGACTTTCAGCCACTTGGACGCAACTACCGTACTCGACCGTAAGATCACCGAGTTGGGTATCTATCCGGCTGTCGACCCGTTGGCATCTACGTCACGTATCCTCGACCCGCACATTGTAGGCCAGGAACATTACGACATAGCGCAACGCGTAAAACAAATCTTGCAGCGTAACAAGGAATTGCAGGATATTATCTCTATCCTCGGTATGGAAGAACTCTCGGAAGAAGACAAGATGGTAGTGAACCGCGCCCGCCGTGTGCAGCGTTTCCTTTCGCAACCGTTTGCCGTAGCCGAACAGTTTACAGGTGTTCCGGGTGTGATGGTGGGTATTGAAGATACCATCAAGGGATTCAAGATGATTCTGGACGGAGAAGTGGATTATCTTCCCGAACAGGCTTTCCTGAATGTCGGTACGATTGAGGAAGCAATAGAGAAAGGTAAGAAATTGCTGGAACAGGCGAAAAAATAAAAATATAGAGTGATGAAAGAACTGCATTTGAGTATAGTATCGCCCGAAAAGAGCATATTCGACGGAGATGTGAAGATTGTCACATTGCCGGGCATGATCGGTTCGTTTTCTATTCTGCCGGGGCATGCGCCCATTGTATCGTCGCTGAAAGCGGGAACGTTGAGTTATACGACGATGGAGGGAGAAGAGCACACGATGGATATTCAGGGCGGTTTTGTTGAAATGAGTGACGGCACGGTTTCTGCCTGTGTTTCCTGACGGAAGCCTTCCGGCACAAAGACCAAGTATCTAAAGATTGAAAAAAACGAGATAATAACCTTACAGAAAAACACAGTAACATGATGAATATTAGTAAAACTAAACGGAACTTTATCTGTTGGCATACCTTATTTGGAGTGATTAGTGCGGCGCTCGGAGCTGTTATCCTACACTTCGCTCTGCCGGGGCATTATTTCGGAGGGTATCCGTTTATACCGGTTTATTTTTACTTCTTCGGGTTGGCCAGCATCTATATGTTCGACGCTTGCCGGCGGCACGCTCCGCAGAGATTGTTACTGTTGTATTTGGCAATGAAGATGATAAAGATGATTCTTTCGCTGATTCTGGTCTTGATTTATTGCCTTGCTGTACGCGAAGAAGCCAAAGCTTTTTTACTGACATTTATCTCGTTCTATTTGATATATCTGATATTCGAAACCTGGTTTTTCTTCTCTTTTGAGATGAACCAGAAACGGAAAAAGAAAAATAAGAAGAAACATGAAACAGTTGCATAACATAGTAGCTCCGTTGATTCTGTTCTGCCTGATGGCAGCGGTCAGTTTGCCGGTTCTTGCGCAAGAGGGGGAAACGGTGGCGCAGCAGACGCAGGACGAAATTACTCCGAAGGAGGAACAGGAGAACACGGTTGATGTGAAAGAAATTGTGTTCGGGCATATCGGCGACTCCTACGAATGGCATATTACAACATGGGGTAACACGCATATTACTATACCGTTACCTATTATTGTTTATAGTAGCACTTCAGGTTGGCATACGTTCCTTTCTTCCCGTCTCGAAGAGAATGGAGGTACGTATGAAGGACTTTCCATCGCTCCCGCAGGAAGCAAGTATGAAGGCAAACTGGTAGAGTATGACGCCGCAGGCGAACAGGTTCGCCCCTGGGATATTTCCATTACGAAAGTGACGTTTGCCTTGCTGTTCAACAGCGTATTATTGCTCGTTATCGTGTTGTGCGTGGCACACTGGTACAGGAAACGTCCGCAAGGAGCCAAAGCACCGGGAGGATTTATCGGATTCATGGAGATGTTCATTATGATGGTGAACGACGACATCATCAAGAGTTGTGTCGGACCCAACTACCGGAAGTTTGCGCCATATCTGCTGACAGCGTTCTTTTTCATCTTTATCAATAACATGATGGGATTGATTCCGTTTTTCCCCGGAGGCGCGAATGTGACGGGAAATATCGCTATCACGATGGTGCTGGCAGTCTGCACGTTCCTCGCAGTCAATATCTTCGGTACGAAACATTATTGGAAAGATATTTTCTGGCCCGATGTACCTTGGTGGCTGAAAGTGCCTGTGCCGATGATGCCGTTCATCGAGTTCTTCGGAATCTTTACGAAACCGTTTGCTTTGATGATCCGTCTTTTTGCCAATATGCTGGCCGGACACATGGCGATGCTGGTGCTCACCTGCCTGATCTTTATCTCGGCAAGCATGGGGCCTGCGCTGAACGGCACGCTCACAGTGGCTTCCGTATTGTTCAACATCTTTATGAATGCGCTTGAGCTGCTGGTGGCTTTCATTCAGGCTTACGTATTTACGATGTTGTCGGCAGTGTTTATCGGACTGGCACAGGAAGGGGCCAAAGTGAAAACAGAAGAATAATCAATGAAACGCGGTGAAAACGTGACTGAATAAATACGGAATAAACGCGCGGAATGAGGAATTAAATAATAAAAACAAGAGAAAATATAAACCATTTTAAAACTGAAAATTATGTTACTATCAGTATTGTTACAAGCCACTGCAGCAGCAGTAGGAGTTAGTAAATTAGGTGCAGCTATCGGTGCAGGTCTTGCAGTAATCGGAGCTGGTTTGGGTATTGGTAAGATTGGTGGTTCGGCAATGGAAGCTATCGCACGCCAGCCGGAAGCATCGGGAGACATTCGTATGAACATGATTATCGCCGCCGCCTTGATTGAAGGTGTGGCCCTGTTGGCGGTAGTAGTTTGTCTGTTGGTGTTCTTCCTCTAATCAGGTATATAACAAGCGGATTTCGCAGGCGTAAAACCCTGTTTCTAAATGGGAGAGATCCTCATGCAATGGGCAGCCGCGAAATCGTAAATTGTAAATCGTAAAATCGTAAATAAAGATTATGTCATTACTATTACCTGATAGTGGCCTGCTGTTCTGGATGTTTCTCTCATTCGGGATTGTGTTCGTGATATTGGCGAAATACGGCTTCCCCGTCATCATCAAGATGGTGGAAGGCCGTAAGACCTATATCGACCAGTCTTTGGAGGTGGCGAGGGAAGCTAATGCCCAGTTGTCTAAATTGAAACAAGAAGGCGACGCATTGGTGGCAGCCGCCAACAAAGAGCAAGGACGCATCTTGAGGGAAGCAATGGAAGAACGTGACAAGATTGTTCACGAGGCCCGTAAACAAGCCGAAATTGCCGCACAAAAAGAACTTGATGCGGTGAAACAACAAATCCAGATGGAGAAAGACGAAGCAATCCGCGACATCCGTCGCCAGGTGGCCGTGCTTTCTGTTGACATCGCCGAGAAAGTGCTCCGCAAGAGTCTTGAGGACAAGGATGCACAGATGGGCATGATCGACCGCATGCTGGATGAAGTACTAACCCCGAATAAGAACTAAGGAAGATGGAAGTCGGAATACTCTCAATGCGTTATGCAAAAGCTATCATTGAATACGCACAGGAAAAAGGTCTGGAAGACAGGTTGTATCAGGAGTTTCTGACCCTGTCGCACAGCTTTTGTGAACAGCCCGGTCTTCGCGAAGCGCTTGATAATCCTGTCATCACGACCAAGGAAAAGTTGGCGTTAGTCTGCACAGCTGCCGATGGTGACGGTAAATCGACCAGAGAGTTTGTCCGTTTTATCACTTTGGTACTGCGAAACAGGCGTGAAGGCTATCTGCAATTTATTAGCCTGATGTATCTGGATCTCTACCGGAAGCTGAAACATATCGGAACCGGCAAATTGATTACGGCCGTTCCCGTCGATAAAGAGACGGAAGACCGGATCCGGTCGGCTGCCGCACATATCCTGCATGCCCAGATGGAGCTGGAAACGGTGATAGATCCTTCTATCGAAGGTGGGTTTATCTTTGATATCAACGACTATCGGTTGGATGCAAGCGTTGCCACGCAGTTGAAGCGAGTGAAACAACAATTTATTGATAAGAATAGGAGAATTGTATAATGTCTGAAAATATAAGAGTAAGCGAAGTATCCGATATATTGCGCAAGCAGCTCGAAGGAATCAATGCCAATGTGCAACTTGACGAAATCGGTACGGTGCTCCAGGTGAGTGACGGCGTAGTGCGTATCTATGGACTACGGAACGCCGAGGCCAATGAATTGCTGGAGTTTGACAATGGTATCAAAGCAATCGTGATGAACCTCGAAGAGGACAACGTGGGTGCTGTACTGTTGGGCCCGACGGACAAAATCAAAGAAGGATTCGTCGTGAAGCGTACCAAACGTATCGCCTCCATCCGTGTAGGAGAGGGCATGCTGGGACGTGTGATTGACCCGCTGGGCGAACCGCTCGACGGCAAAGGATTGATTGGCGGCGAACTGTATGATATGCCTTTGGAACGGAAAGCTCCGGGAGTAATCTATCGTCAGCCTGTGAACCAGCCGTTGCAGACCGGATTGAAGGCTGTGGACGCCATGATTCCTATCGGCCGCGGACAGCGTGAGTTGATTATCGGCGACCGCCAGACGGGAAAGACTGCCATTGCGATTGATACGATTATCAACCAACGCACTAACTTCTTGGCAGGCGACCCTGTATATTGTATCTATGTAGCTATTGGTCAGAAGGGTTCTACCGTTGCTTCTATCGTTAATACGCTTCGTGAGTACGGAGCACTGGACTACACGGTGGTTGTAGCTGCCACGGCTGGTGACCCGGCTGCGTTGCAGTATTACGCTCCGTTTGCAGGTGCTGCCATCGGCGAGTATTTCCGTGATACCGGCCGTCATGCGTTGGTGGTTTATGATGACCTTTCCAAACAGGCGGTGGCTTATCGTGAGGTTTCGCTGATTCTTCGTCGTCCGTCTGGTCGTGAGGCTTATCCGGGTGATATCTTCTATCTGCACTCCCGTCTGTTGGAACGTGCTGCCAAGATTATCAGTCAGGAAGAAGTGGCACGCGAAATGAACGATCTCCCGGAAAGTCTGAAGGGGATTGTGAAAGGTGGCGGCTCGCTCACAGCATTGCCTATCATCGAAACGCAAGCAGGTGACGTATCGGCTTATATCCCGACGAACGTGATTTCTATCACCGACGGACAGATATTCCTTGAGACTGACTTGTTCAACCAGGGTACGCGTCCGGCTATCAACGTCGGTATCTCCGTATCCCGTGTAGGTGGTAATGCGCAGATTAAGGCTATGAAGAAGGTGGCCGGAACATTGAAGATTGACCAGGCGCAATATCGCGAGTTGGAAGCCTTCTCCAAGTTCAGCAGCGACATGGACCCGATTACTGCCCTGACTATTGATAAAGGACGTAAGAACGGACAATTATTGATTCAACCACAATACAGCCCGATGCCCGTAGAGCAGCAGATTGCTATCCTCTACTGTGGTACGCACGGACTTCTACATGATGTCCCATTGGATAAGGTGCAAGACTTTGAACGCAGTTTCATCGAATCTCTGCAACTGAATCATCAGGAGGATGTATTGGACATACTGAAAACGGGCGTGATCGACGATAACGTGATTAAAGCTATCGAAGAGACTGCCGCTATGGTGGCGAAACAGTACTTATAATAGTGATTAGTTGGTTAGTGATAAGTGATTAGCTTACTGTCACCAACCACTAACCGCCAACTATTAATCACTATCACCAACTATTAATAATTAACCACTAACCAATAAAAAAATGGCTTCACTGAAAGAAGTAAAAACCAGAATAAATTCGGTAAAAAGTACCCGAAAAATCACTTCAGCAATGAAGATGGTGGCTTCTGCCAAATTACACAAGGCACAAGGAGCCATTGAGAATATGCTGCCTTATCAGAAGAAGTTGAACAAGATTCTGACTAACTTCCTAAGCGCGGACCTGCCCATCGAATCTCCTTATGTGCAGGAGCGTGAAGTGAAGCGTGTAGCAATCGTCGTCTTTTCTTCAAACACTTCTCTTTGTGGTGCTTTCAACGCCAACGTCATCAAAATGATGATGCAAACGCTCGGAGAGTTCCGCACCTTGGGACAGGATAATATCTTGATATTCCCAATTGGCAAGAAGGTGGATGAAGCGGTCAAACGAATGGGATTCAAACCGCAGGAGACTTCTCCGACGCTCTCCGACAAGCCGACGTATCAGGAGGCTGCCGAATTGGCTCACCGACTGATGGATATGTATGTGGCAGGAGAAGTGGACCGCGTGGAAATAATCTATCATCACTTCAAGTCAATGGGGGTACAGATTCTTCTCCGGGAGACGTATCTCCCCATTGATATGACGAATGTGGTAAGTGAAGAGGACAGCATGAATAAGGAGGAGGTAGAGGAGCATGAAATTGCCAATGATTATATCATCGAACCGAACGCGGAAGAATTGATCGCCAGCTTAATACCAACAGTATTGAGCCAGAAGATTTTTACCGCTGCCGTCGACTCTAATGCATCGGAACATGCTGCACGTACCCTAGCTATGCAAGTGGCTACGGACAATGCAAACGAGCTGATTCAGGATTTGACAAAGCAGTACAATAAGAGTCGTCAGCAAGCAATTACGAATGAGTTGCTGGATATTGTAGGGGGGACAATGAAATAGATTCCAAGGATTAATAACAATATTTTTTGATTCGGTATCCCATTTTTAAGATAAGCCTTAAAAATGGGATATTTGTATATATATTTGTGGCATAATTAGGCTTGATTATGGGTTTATGCCTAGACAAAACAAACTTAAAAATATATATAGATTATGAGAATTAAGCATTTATTGAACTTTTTCGTTGCAACGGTATTTATCGGTGTGGCAGTAGGATGTGCAGAAAAGGATTTGTATGATCCTAATTATGGGAAAGAACCTGTAAAAGGTCCTGAAGAATATTTCGGATTCGAAACATGTGGAGATGTGTCGCTTGATGTGAATTATGCATTACCCGGATTTGCGGCTCTTATTGAAGTCTATGACATTGATCCGATGGAAATTGTGGATAATACACCTGTAAAAAAACAAGGAGTGGAAGCTTTATTCAAGATTTACACAGATGAAAGCGGAAAGTTTAATGGAAAGATGAATATTCCCACTTCTGTAAAATCGATATACCTATATACGGAAAGTTGGGGATTACCAAGGTGTATGCCATTGGAAATAAAGGATGGTATGGTTAGTTTTGATATGTCAAATATAGGAGCTTCTACTGTAAAAGCAAAAAATAATACACGGTCTTATGGTTTTCAAGGGACGGTTCCTTATGTCTTGAATGGAAATAATAAACTATATTCCTTATGTAAATGGGGAGAGGGAGGAAGTCTTGACAGTAAATATATGTCATTTGAAGAGAACGTTGGTGATGAAACGGTTGGAAGTTTGACGCAACGTTTGAAGAATTTCTTTAATCCTGATGGAATAGCGAATGTTGATAATATGGATTTAGTCACCCAATCCAGAACTACAAATATTACGGTAACACAAGATGGGACTGCATTGGATGTTATTTTCCTGAATCGGGATGCCATGTATAATAATTCGTTCGGGTATTATTATTATAAAACATCTAAGGAACCTGATATGCGTGGAATGTCAGATATGAAGAAGTATATCATATTTCCAAATGTTTCTTTCTCTGTATATGGAGGTCAGTTGCCTATTTTGAAATGTGGCAGTAAAGTACGTTTGCTCTATTTTGATGAACAAGGTAATGCTAAAGAGGAATTTCCAGCCGGTTATACGGTAGGATGGTTTATGTATGCTGATGGATATAATCAGAGTGAGAATGAAATTGATATAACAAAACAAGTTGCATCAGGTTTCTCTAATTTATTAGCTTCTAATCAGGTGTGGGGACAGCAGCGACAGAATTTTGTATCTGTAAAGGACGAGATAAGCGGCAAGGTTATTATCGGAGTAGAAGATGGGGCAAATAATAGTTATTGTGATCTTTTATTCTATGTAAATGCATCAAAAACTATTGAGGAACCCAATGACAGACCTGTTATAACTCCGGATGATGGAAATGAACCGGAAAAACCGGATGTAACTGAAACGAAGACCGGTACATTAGCTTTTGAAGATATATGGCCTGGCGGTGGAGATTATGATATGAATGACGTAATCGTAGAATATAATCGTGCCGTATCTTTTGATAAAAAGAACCAGGTAACTAAAATTGTAGATACATTTACTCCTGTACATGATGGTGCAGTGTTTGCGAATGCTTTTGCTTATCAGGTAGATAAGGGACAATTCGGTAAAATGACTTTTTCCGCTACTACGGAAGGGATACATACGGAATCTGCAACATCTTCTATTATTGTTTGTCCGAATGTGAAGCAAGCTATTCAAAAGGTATATACTATAACCCGTGAATTTACAGGCGGTTCTTTCAATAAGAAAGATTTAAAGTCATATAATCCTTATATCATAGTGAAGTATGCCGAAGGGCAAAAAGGTCGTACAGAAGTGCATCTGCCTAAGCATGAGGCAACATCTCTTGCGGACTTGTCTTTAGCAGGTACTCAAAAGGATGCTTATTACATAGATAAAGAAGGAGCTTATCCGTTTGCTATTGATATTCCTATCTTGAACTTTATTTCAGTAACTGAAAAAAAGAGTATTGATACCGAATATCCTAACTTTAAAGCTTGGGCAGATTCTAAAGGAGAAAAATATACGGATTGGTATAACAATCATGTAAATTAACTCTCAAAGCATATAACACAACATTTGGTGTTTTTATTGTTCTCTCGTCCCGGTCGTTATTTAATGAAAACGACCGGGACTTTCTTTTATCCGATTGCTTCTCATCTCTACCAGAAAAAGTTTGCTACTTTTATTTCAATCTCTATATAGTTTTCTGTACCTTTGCACAAAACAATATAACTTTCATGGAAAATAACCCGGAACTGCAGCTAGCTTGGCAGTTCATAGAAAATACAGGCACACATTTATTTCTTACCGGAAAAGCCGGAACCGGAAAAACGACATTTCTTAGACGATTGAAAGAACACACCCCTAAGCGCATGGTTGTATTAGCACCGACAGGGATCGCAGCCATCAATGCGGGAGGAGTAACGATTCATTCTTTCTTTCAGTTGTCTTTTGCCCCTTTTGTGCCGGAAACTACCTTTAATTCTTCCCAAACACATTACCGTTACAGTAAAGAAAAGCGGAACATAATTCGTAGCATGGATTTGCTCGTTATTGATGAGATCAGTATGGTGCGTGCCGATTTGTTGGACACGGTGGATGCAACTCTGCGGCGGTATCGCGATAGAGAGAAACCGTTTGGCGGGGTGCAACTGTTGATGATTGGAGATTTGCAGCAATTGGCTCCCGTCGTGAAAGATAATGAGTGGGAACTGTTGAGGAAGCATTACGAAACCCCTTATTTCTTTGCGAGCCATGCGTTGAAAGAAACGGTATATATGACCATTGAACTTAAAAAAGTCTACCGGCAGAGTGACACATTCTTCCTGTCTTTATTAAATAAAATCCGGGAAAATAAGGCTGACGATGAAGTGCTGAATGAACTGAACCGTCGTTATCAGCCCGGTTTCCAGCCACAAAAAGAAGAAGGATATATTCGGCTGACGACACATAATTATCAGGCACAGAAAGTAAATGACCGTGAATTGGCATCTTTGTCCGGCAAGGCGTATCATTTTCGTGCCGAGATAGAAGGAGATTTCCCCGAATATTCCTATCCTGCGGATGAACTCCTGACAATAAAGGAAGGAGCGCAAATTATGTTCCTGAAGAATGATCCATCGTCCGAGAAACGATATTATAACGGTATGATTGGTGAGGTGGTCACTGTTAATGATGCAGGTATTATTGTGCGGGGGAAGGGGAATAAATCAGAATTTCAGTTGTTGCCGGAAGAGTGGGGAAATTATAAGTACGTACTGAATGAGGAAACAAAGGAAATCACGGAAGTGATAGAAGGAACGTTCCGTCAATATCCTATCCGTCTGGCATGGGCCATTACGATACATAAAAGTCAGGGGTTGACGTTTGAGCGTGCCATTATTGATGCGCGTAACTCTTTTGCGCACGGACAGACTTATGTAGCGTTGAGCCGTTGCAAGACTTTGGAAGGGATGGTGTTGGAGTCTCCTTTGCGGAGGGAAGCCATTATTAGTGATGCTACGGTGGATAATTTCACCAAAGCGGTAGAGCAGAATAAGCCGGGCAGTCAGCAGTTGAACGATATGCAAAAGGCGTATTTCTTTGATTTGTTGAGTGATTTGTTTAATTTCTATTCGATCGATCAGGCTTATAAACGATTGCTTCGTTTGATAGATGAAGATTTGTATAAGCTCTTTCCGAAGCAGTTGGCAGAATATAAGGCATTGGAACCTCGCATCAAAGAGAAAATAGTGGAAGTGTCCCAGCGTTTTCGTAACCAGTATACCCGGTTGATACATGAGAGTGAAGACTATGCGACGAATCAGGAGTTACAGGAGCGGATTCGTTCCGGAGCCGGATATTTTCATAAAGAGTTGGAACCGGTTCGGGCTTTGTATAATAAGACTAATATGCCTCTTGACAATAAAGAGTTGAGAAAGCTGTTGGCGGAACGCATGCAGGCGTTGGATGATGCATTGTGGATTAAAGAGTCTTTGTTGGAGGCTGTGTCTGCGAGAGGGAGATTCGCTATTACGGATTATTTGAAGTTGAAGGCTAAAGTAATGTTGAGTCTTGAGGATGATTCTTCCTCTTCCGGTTCTTCGAAAGCGTTGAAAGAAAAGAAAGAGCGGAAGGAACGGAAAGAACGGACACGTAGTGGTGCTGAAAAGGTGAAAGTGGAAGTGCCTACGGATATTCTGCATCCGGGGCTTTATCGTGCTCTGGCTGAATGGAGGACAGCTAAAACACGTGAGGTGAATCTTCCTGCGTATGTCATTATGCAGCAGAAAGCGTTGATGGGAATTGTGAATCTGCTACCGGATAATCCAAGAGCTCTGGAAGCGATACCCTATTTCGGAGCAAAAGGGGTGGAAAAGTATGGGCTTGAAATATTAGGCATTGTCCGTAAGTATATGGCGGAGAATCAATTGGAAAGACCGGAAATAATGGATATGCTCATCTCTGATAATAGGGAAGCCGCAAGCCGGCGGGAAGAGCTGAAGCAACGGAAAGAAGAACAGAAGCAACGGAAAGAGGAAGAAAAACAGAAGAAGGAAGTAGAGAAACAGAAAAAAGAAGCGGAGAAGGAGAAGAAAAAAGATACAAAATTAGTCAGCTATGAAATGTTCTGCCAGGGAATGAGCATAGATGAAATTGCCAAAGCCCGCGAATTGGTATCGGGAACCATTGCCGGACATCTGGAATATTATGTCCGTTTGGGAAAAATTAAAGTGGAGAAAGTAGTGAAAGCTGAAAATCTGGCGAAGATTCGTAAGCATCTGGAAGAACATGAATACATGGGAATATTTGCCATTAAAGCAGCATTAGGAGACGATGTCTCCTATGCTGATATAAAGTTTGTATTGGCTGTTTCCGGGCATTAATTGATTATCTCTGGACCTAGCCCCAAGCATAAAAATATCTCTGTCTTTCGTTCATAATGCTCATTCTTGCTCTTGTCAAACCATCGCAAGCAATATCAGAGATTACAGAAAAAAGAAACGAAAACAGGAACACTGATATCAATCAGAATACCGTGTAAGATAGCGATGGGGATCATTTCTTTTCCCGAATATCTGGTGATGGAGGGCAGGAGTACATCCATCGAATTGACTCCTGCCGCTGAAATAGGAGCCAGTTTCCCGAAATACTTCTTGATGATTGGAGTACCGAGAAGTGCCATCATCTCACGGAAAATATTAGTCAGCAGTGCGATAGTTCCTAATTCCGTAGCCAGTTGCAGCCCGATAGAAGGCTCTTTGAACTGGGTGATAAGGATAGAAGAGAGCGAATAGTATGCGAATCCGCTTCCCACTGCCATACAGTCGAACACGCTCCACTGGCGCAATAGCAGGCTTGCTAAAGCAGAAAACAGCAACGTACCGATAATCGTTCCCAACGGAATCAACAGCATTTTAGGATGCAAATGTGAAACAATCGCTTTCAGGTTCTTATTAGAACCGATACTGATTCCCACTTGCAGCATTAACGCATAAAGTATATACATTGAAACTGTGTGCGTATCAAACTGGAACTTGTTGAAAGCTCCCATGACACAACCTACACAAAAGAATAATATAACGATCAAACTTCCTTTCATTGTTCACCTCCTTCTTGAATAAACGCGTCTTTTTTCCTCTTAAAAGAAATCAGACTCCTTTTTTTATTATTCGCCTCCTTTTCTAAAAAACAATTGCAGTACCAAACGGGCAGCGATCAGGCTTCCCAATACACCGGACACGGCAAGAACAATTGCCTGCCATCCGAATTTACCGAGATTGTTTACAATCAGGCTATTAGAACCGATAGACACACCGAGAATGAAGAGCAACAAGAATATTGTAAGAGAAATTGTCTTTTCTGTCTTTTGCAAGATACTCCAGTTACGCAATACATAACCGATGCCGATTCCTAAAAACATAGTAGATATAATAGAGAACATAATGTATATATTTTTGGTTAGGTTAAACTGATTATTGACAACACACAAGAGAATTTTCAAAGAAGATGATACATCTGCTTGAGAATCGGAAAGGAATACTGCTGTGAATAGTGAAACAAGTCAGCAGATAGTTCCTGTTAAGAAATAATAGGGTAATTTAGATGAATCCACTGAACCAATGTACATGCACGCAGCAAGACTTACAGAAAGTCGGTATTCCTGCAAGAAAAAGATTAGCGTTATGTAGTTGTAATGTTTGATTCATCATTGGTCTTTTTTGATTTTGGTGCAAAGATAATAACTTATTGCATATTTTCAAAATAAATATGCAATAAATGAAGCGAAAGAATTATTCGGAATGAAATAGATTGTTGTAAAAAGTAGTATTGTTTCCAATTCTACCACTGTCTTCAATTTGGGCACTATCCCGCATTTTGTGTAAATAGCCACTGTTCACCATTTGAGGACTCTCTTATTATATAAATAGAAACCACAGAATTCCTCTTGTAGTTTTCTGTTTACGTAAAATGATGGATAATCCTTGAATAATTGGTAATCTGTCCTCTTCCTTATAAATGTTCCCAGTTCGCAAGAACTTCTTTTAGCTTCTGTGGCTCGTATCCAAGCATTGTTCGTGCTTTATCGATACTCATTCCGCTAAAACGAGGACGGGGAGTGGTTTCATTCATTTCCTCTGTCGTGACAGGATGGATAAGAGAGTGATCCAGTCCCATATAATCTGCTACCTGATAAGCAATCTCCGCAATGCTCATACACTCATCTCCGCAAATGTGAAAGATACCGTTCGTTGTATGTGCTATCAAACGCTGTACACCATCCGATACGTCTCCAACATAAGTCGGTGTCCTCCATTGATCGGATACGACACGGATTTCTTGCCCGGCTTTCAAACGGTTCATTACCAACTGGACGATATTACCGTGTTGTCCCGGCAGCGCTCTGCCATAAACGATTGCTACACGGACAATAGCATAACTGCTGCAAGTTTCTGCCACTTTCTCTTCTCCTTTCCACTTGGTATATCCGTAATAGTTGACGGGAGCGGGGATGTCTTCTTCTGTGTACAACAGTCCGGCATCTTCATTTATCTTTTCATCGAAAACAAACATCTTTCCATCGAAAACAAAATCCGTCGATAGATGAATGAACCGGCTTTTATATTCTTCGCAAAAAACAGCCAGTTGGCTCACTGCGGTCACATTGGTAAGATAAGCCTCTTCATGATGCGTCTCGCAATAATCCGGTACGGACAGGGCGGAACAATTAATGACCACATCAGGCTGAACCTCCTCAAAAAGACGCTTAATGTTCGCTTCATTCCGTATATCTGTTTCAATGAAACGATATTTCCCTGCATCATTCGGAAGAATATCCGGATGCAGAGAGCACCCCGTTACCTTATATTGTGTATGAACAGATAAATCATTCAATATTTGGCGTCCGGTGAATCCATTGGCGCCGATAATCAATATCTTCTTCATTAGGTTCTATTATATATAGTGTTATAGATATCAAGGCGCCATATCCGGACTTTTTGATGATACAATCATTGCGGAGACACGACTTTTTTGCATATATTTCTACAAAAATAGAAAATAATATCCATTGCGCAAATAGATTTCGTACTTCCCATCTTACTTTGCTCCCGATAACGAGATTTATATGAATGGATAAAAGAAAAGAAGTATGGAAAAAGTAATTATGGGAACACGTTTGCCCGTTAAGCTTTGGTTGAATGAAGTAGAAGACTCTTGTATGTCGCAGATTATGGATTTAACTTCACTTCCTTTTGCGTTTAAACATATTGCCATCATGCCTGATGCCCATGCGGGAAAAGGAATGCCAATTGGCGGTGTGTTGGCTACGAAGGGTGTGATTGTTCCCAATGCTGTGGGAGTGGATATCGGTTGTGGAATGTGTGCGATTAAGACCAATCGAAAAGCGGAAGATTTTAGTTATACGGATTTGACTTCCATCATGTCGAAGATTCGTGCGGCCATTCCCTTGGGATTCGATCATCATACTAAAAAGCAAGATCAGGAGTTACTTCCACAAGGATTCGACCTTGAGGAGATGCCTATATTGAAGAATCAGTACGAGGCTTGTTTGAAGCAGATAGGAACCTTGGGAGGAGGAAACCACTTTATTGAGATTCAGAAAGATACCGAAACGTCTGATGTGTGGGTGATGATTCACTCCGGAAGCCGTAACATTGGTTTGAAGGTTGCCAATCACTATAATAAGATTGCGCAATATTGGAATGAGAAATGGTATTCTGAAATGGTATCGGGACTGGCTTACCTGCCAATGGAGACGCAGATGGCAAAGGATTATTTCCGTGAAATGAACTACTGTGTGGCCTTTGCCTTTGCTAACCGTCAGTTGATGATGACCCGTATTTGTGAAGCCATCCAGGCTGTGAAACCTGAAACGGACTTTGAGCCTATGATTAATATTGCCCACAACTATGCAGCCTGGGAGAACCATTTCGATCAGGATGTGATTGTGCACCGAAAAGGAGCTACGCGTGCCTATGAAGGTGAGATTGGTATTATCCCCGGATCTATGGGTACTAAATCCTATATCGTTGAAGGACTGGGTAATCCGGAGAGCTTCAAAAGCTGTTCGCATGGTGCCGGCCGATTGATGGGAAGAAAAGATGCCTGTCGCCGTTTGTCACTGGATGAAGAGAAAGAGCGAATGAACCAGCAAGGAATCATTCACGGACTCCGTTCGCAGGATGAACTGGATGAAGCGCCGGGAGCTTATAAAGATATTGCGCAAGTGATAGCGAATGAGCGGGATTTGGTGAAACCGTTGGTGGAACTTGCTCCAATGGCAGTTATTAAAGGGTGATTGACAGATGTACCAAGAAGAGGAAAGCAAAGGCAATTTGGAGTATAGGCATAAAAAAAGGAGCAACGCCTTGCTCCAACCTTTGTTAACCTTAAATCTAATACTATGAAAAACACATTGCAAAGATACGGACTATTGCGAAACTAGCAAATAATCCAAGAAAAAAAGTATGTTTTATAACATTGATTAAGAATTTGTATTCTCGAATCTATTTTTATTAAGAGATTTGACTGATCACAGACAAGAGTAAAGCCTCCATTATCGTACTATTTCTTTTAGTAGCCTTAATGAGTGGCAACATACCACGCTGTTTCGTTCTTTTTCGAAGCAGCTGCACTGGTGCTTGGATCAGAAATAGTGATACCGGAGAAAGTATTGATTTTTTTTCGTTCTCCATAATAGGAGGATATTGCTGTAAAATAATACTCCGTATTCTTTTTATATGGAACTGTGCGTTTCAGTTGTTCGTTGAATTGCTCCAATAAATCAGGATCGGAGCATAGCTTTGCAACATAATCACCACAATCAAAGAATATGGAAGGTTTATATCCGTCTAAACTCTGCAAAGAAGAAATTAATTCTTCGTTAAACGTATAACGTTGATTTATTTCTTTCATAATGGCCGCCAGATTATCTATTTCCGAGCAATCTGTGACACTGATTGTTCCGCAGGGAGTGACATAATTTGAATAAAAAGAATAGAAACCATCACAAATCTTTTCATAATCTATGTTTCCTATTAAGTACTGGCCAATCTTGTCGTATGGCATACCATAAGCCATAATTTCACTTGTGGATGCTATCAGGTGACTTGCTACGTTTTTAAGGTCATAAGCAACCTCTACTGTCGACATATAGCAGTCGTCGAAAAGGATATACTCCATCTTCAATCCTGCGCTCGATATTCCTTCGGCAAGTGTAGTAATATCCGTCTGATACTTGGATTCTTTGCCTCCGAAGAGACGTGTCATAGGTGCATTCCCATATTCCCAATGTTTTTTGACTGTTTGCAGGCTACTACGTGATTGCGTTTTTGATACGGGGATCCATCCCATCCCGTGGCATCCGATAATCATTGCATATCGTTTGGCGGGAGAGTAGGTCTGTACATCATTCAGGATAGAAGTGATACCTTCGGCCGTTGTATAGCTGGGAGTCGGATAATTATAGCTTTTTAAAGCCTTCTGCACAGCTGCGCCTTTTTCGTAAGAAAGCTCATAGAGAGTAGCTTTGGTAGCCGTTGTGCACATAAATACGAGAACCCGTTCGTTTTTCAATATGTTCTGTCCGATAATACTTTTCAGATCAGCAATATTTTGATAGAAAAAGGAAGTCAGGTCAGTCGACCAGGGCAGATACATAAATACAGTTTGTTCATTATCCGAACGAACCACCGGGTCGGTAGGATCAGGATCTGTCGGATCAGTGTTATCCGTCTGCCTTGTGTTGGGAGATGTAGAAACCGGATCTTCTTTCTCACACGAAATCATGCCGAAAGAAAGAAATAATACGAAGAGGATTGATTTCATCAGACGATAATATTGTTGCATTGTTTCCATTATTCTACAAGGATTAAATTTTCTTTTTATATATAACGTAAAAAGAGAACTTTTTGATTTGCTTTACCGGGACATAATTGATACATCTCTCTTTGCAAAGTTACTGAAAAATAGCGTAATTCCAATACCGTTATTCATAAGAAAGAACAACTGTCCGGGAAATGGTATCTTAGGAAGTTAAAGAGGAGAGTTGACGTATGGACATAAAAAAAGGAGCAACGCCTTGCTCCAACCTTTGTTAACCTTAAATCTAATACTATGAAAAACACATTGCAAAGATACGGACTCTTGGGAAATTAGCAAATTATCCAAGCAAAAAAGTATGTTTCATAACATAGATTAAGAATTGGATATTTCAATTCAAATTTTATTAAGACTTTTTTGTTGCTTTGTCGTCCTCCAATCCTTTTAGATTTCATTTCTAGTTAGGTACTCTGAAATCATTCGGAGAGCAACCGGTAACTTTCTTGAATAGCCGGCTGAAATACTGCGGATTCTGGAAACCTAGTTCTTGTGTTATCTGATTAACTGTTTTATCAGTATTTAGCAACCAGTCTTTGGCAATCTCGAAGCGTTTGAACTCGATGTACTCTTTAAAAGATTTCCCCGTTTCGTGCTTCAGTAAGTCGTTGAAATATTCAGGAGACAAATGAAGCATGTTAGCGCAATACTCATTTGATAGCACATCGACAGCTGGCACCAGCTTCGTTTCGAAATGGTTATTTATCATTTTATCAAATTGTTTGATAATCGTTTTGTTCACTTCGTTACGTGTAATGAATTGGCGTTCGTAGAAACGGACACAGTAATCCAGCAATAGCTCTATATATTTGGAAACTATTTTTTTGCTGTGGCGATCAATGCAACGTTCGAGTTCCTGCTTGATCTTGTCCATAAACTCCAGAATGATCTGTTTCTCGCGCAATGATATATGCAGTGCCTCTTCAGGCTGATAAGAGAAGAAAGTATAGTTATCTATATTAAGTCCGAGCGGAGTACCACAAATCAGATCGGGATGAAAAGCCAATATCCATCCTTTAGAGGGAAATCTTTTATTCTTTTCTTTCATACTGATAGACTCTCCGGGAGCCAGGCAGATCAAAGTACCGTCCGAGAAATCATAATACTGGTGACCATACACATAGGCCTCACATTTACACTCACTCAATAGAATCGTATAAAAGTCGAACTTGATGTCCGTATGAGGCGACAAGTCAGCCTTTGAGAGATCAATGACACTCACCAGCGGATGTAGTGTTTTGCTTCCCAGACAACAATTGCATTGATGCACGGTTCCTATTTTGAGTACTTTATCTCCCATGATGTTGAGACTCCTGTAGCTAAAAAATGCTTAGTTTCTTTGTTTATATTCGTTCGGGGTGCAACCGACATGCTTTTTAAACAATCGGCTGAAGTGTTGTGGATATTGAAATCCCAGTTCATAAGCCACTTGGCTGACTGTTTGAACACCTTCCAGTATTCTTTCTTTTGCCAGTTCGATAATCCGGCACTGGATATATTCCTGTGCAGTTTTTCCTGTTTCCTTCTTTATCAAGTCTCCGAAATAATTAGGAGAGAGACATGCCTTGTCTGCAAAATATTTCACGGATGGCAGTCCTTCGGTTATTGCCACCTGATTCTGGAAGTATTCGTCCAGCAATTGCTCGAATTTTACGATAATATCTTTGTTCGCCTGATTACGTGTAATAAACTGCCGTTCGTAGAAACGCATACAGTAATCCAGCAACAGTTCGATGTTTCGCACGATGAGTTGCTTGCTGTGTTTGTCGATAGGGTGTTCCAGCTCGATCCTGATTTTATGTATGCAATCAGTTACGATTTCTCTTTCCTGGTCTGAAAGATGCAATGCTTCATTTACCTCATAAGAGAAAAAAGTATAGTTCTTGATATGCTGTCCTAATGAAGTTCCGCGGATTAAATCGGGATGAAACAAAACGCCGATTGACTTGGTGCGGGGAGCAGGCCTGTTGCGGTTGTCTATTCCGCTCACTTGTCCCGGTGCCATACAAACAACCGTTCCTTCCTGATAATCGTAATTCTTACGCCCATAAGTGAGGTCGCCACATTTTGCATCCTTCAGGAACAAGCAGTAGAATCCGATATTCATACGGATATATTCAACTGACCTGGTGGCTTTTGAGAAGTCGATTACATTCACCAAAGGGTGCAATGTTTCCAGTCCAAACAATTGGTCATACTGATCGACGGTTTCAATTTTTGTTATTTCATCCATATGCTTCTGTTATTAATCTGATACAAAGATAAAACATTTGAAGGTATCTTTTTAATTTCATTCAGCAAATCAGTAATATGGGTATAAGAATCAGTAATCTGTATACTACATAAACTTTCGGGCAGAAAAATAAATGGCAATGATTGCTGGAAGTAAATGATGGAATTGATATATTTGTTCCGGAGAATATAAAAAAACAGGTTTTATGAAAGCATTATTTATTGGAGGTACAGGTACGATCAGTACAGATGTAGTGGCATTGGCGCAACAAAAAGGGTGGGAGATTACTCTCCTAAATCGTGGTTCGAAAAAGATGCCGGAGGGAATTCACAGTATCATTGCGGATATTAATGATGAAGAAGCTGTGGCAAAAGCCATCGTGTCCGAACATTACGATGTGGTTGCACAGTTCATCGGCTATACGGCAGAAGACGTGAAGCGTGATATCCGCCTGTTCCAGAATAAAACGCGGCAATATATTTTTATCAGCAGTGCCTCTGCCTACCAAAAGCCATTGGCCGATTACCGCATAACCGAAAGCACCCCTTTGGTCAATCCCTATTGGCAGTATTCCCGTAACAAGATAGAAGCGGAAGAAGTGCTGATGGCAGCCTATCGCACAAACGGTTTCCCCGTTACAATCGTCCGTCCCAGCCATACCTACAACGGAACAAAACCTCCTGTATCTGTACATGGCGATAAGGGAAACTGGCAGATCCTAAAACGAATCCTTGAAGGTAAACCTGTTATTATCCCCGGCGACGGTTCTTCTTTGTGGACATTGACTCACTCTAAAGATTTTGCCAAAGGTTATGTAGGACTGATGGCGAACCCTCATGCCATTGGGAACGCTTTTCATATCACTACCGATGAAAGCATGACCTGGAATCAGATTTATCAAACCATTGCCGACGCGTTGGGTAAACCTCTGAATGCATTACACGTAGCCTCCGATTTCCTTGCCAAGCATAGCGATCATTATGATTTCAGAGGTGAACTGTTAGGAGATAAAGCAGCTACGGTAGTCTTTGATAACTCGAAGATAAAGCGGTTGGTTCCTGATTTTATATGCAATACTTCCATGGCAGACGGATTACGACAAGCCGTACACTATATGCTTTCCCATCCGGAATCACAAATACCCGATCCGGAATTTGATTCATGGTGTGATCGTATTGCCAACGCAATAAATGCGGCAGATAAGGCCTTCGAGCTTTCCTAATTCTGTGCCGAACTTACTTGATTTAATTCCGGACTGTCTGATCTAATCTATAGGACTACTTGGTTTTATTTCAGACTTCCGGGGTTTTATATTGAAGTTCCTTATTTAATAAGGCGCGTTTCGTCCTTGTTGCACTTCGATTCGTATTCCGAAATTACCATTTGCTGATTTCAGTTCGAATGCTCCCCGGAAATTATTTCTTTCCCAAGGCATAGCGCTGCGGTTAGGCACTCGCCAGCCATCCTTATCATAATCTCCGTAGGTATTGATTCTCATTCCGTTTTTCAGTTTGAAAGACCCCATCTGCATAAACTGTGGAGAAGAAGACAGTCCCCAACCATATCCGTAGCCAAAGCCAGAAAAGCCGGAGAAAGAAGACGAAGAAAAAGAATCAGTGAATCCTTGCGAATAAGTAACATCTGTATTTAAACGAAAGAGCTGATTATAATCTTTCGTCATATTAGGCATCTCTAAATTAAACTTGGGAAGTTCGGGAGTTGCTACATTCATTAGCCCCATATCCAGCAGAAAGCCACCAAACTCTTTAATATTGGTGGATGGAGCATGACGAATACTATCGGAAGGAATTTCCGACTGTGCGGATGCAAAACCGACCGATAATATCAGCGAAAGAAATAGAATCAGTTTTTTCATCTTCGTAAAGGTTGATTTACCACAAAGATAGAGATTTTCAACCTGACTATTTGCTTCCGTTATGTTTTCTTAGAAAAAAACTATCTTTTCAGTTATTTACGATTAGACGATTTACAATGTACGATTGAGGTTACTATCCTCAATCATACGATCGTAAATCGTCTAATCAGTTAATTATTTTGATGCTTTCCATGTTTGGGCATATTCTTCCAACACACGTTTGATACTTTGCCCGATTTTCACATAATCGGCCTCATTCAAATTAGCCAGTGACACACGCACGCTCCATTTCGGTCCGGCAAAGCCACCGCCATTCAACAGCACGAGTGAAGTTTCGTTTGCCAGACGGAAAACCACATCCAGCGGATTGTATGTCTTTTGCAGATAAGCAACGAAGTCATCTCCGTAGAATTTCTTCGCCCATACCAGCATATCAATCTCCGAATAATATCCGGCACGCAGCGGATCCTCTACCAGTGTGAACCCCGTGTTATCCCACAACGCATGCAGGCGGCGATGAATAATTTCCTGCATCTTGGTTTTATAACTGTCTTCTTTATCCAGAAGCGAGAAGATGGCAAACAAACTCATTTGCATTTGTTGGGGCAGAGAAAGCCCTGCGGTATGATTCAGCGCAATCTGCCGGCTGTCAGCCACCATGCGGTCGATAAATTTCATCTTTTCCGGTTGCAGGCTAAGACTGGAATAACGTTTGTTCAATATTGATTTCTGCTCCTCCGACAGGCGGGCAATCATTTTGTCGTAGATGTTGTCTTCGTGTAAAGCAATCACTGCGGTTCTCCATCCCGTAGCTCCGAAATATTTGGAGAACGAATAAACGCAAAGCGTATTGTGTGGCAATTCTGCCATCAATGAACGGAAATGAGGGATAAACGTTCCATACACATCATCCGTAATAATCATCAGGTTCGGATTGTCATTCTTCACAATGTTGATGATACGTTCGGTAGTCTCCCTGCTAAGTGCGTAACTGGGCGGATTACTTGGATTGGTGATAAATAATGCTTTGATCCGCGGATCTTTCAACTTGTCTATATCTTCATCCTTATACTGCCAGGTGTGCAATCCGTCAGGAGTCATCTGGTCGGCGGAAATTTCGGTAACGTCAAACTGATAGCGTCGCAATTCCGGGATTTCTATATAAGGAGTGAACACGGGAATCATCAAAGCAATGGCATCTCCCTGATTCAACAGGAAATTCTCTTGCAAAGAATCGAACAGATAACACATGGCTGCCGTACCTCCTTCGGTGGCGAAAAGGTCAAAAGTCCCTTTCGGCGGACGGCGGTCACACATCTCTTGTGCCAAGTAATCCTGCACGATTAACTCTGTAAAATGTAAAATACGGTCGGGCACAGGATACTGGTCGCCGATGACCGACTCCGCCCATTCGTGAATCAGCGTATCCGGATCGGCAGCATGCTCCATCAACATATAATTGTAGCCCTCTTTCAGCAGATTAGCACCCGGAGCTTTTTCATTCTCTTTCAGGAAAGCCTCGAAACGGGCGGCTATTCCAGCCTTTTGCGGAATACCTGCTATTCCTTCTTCCAGTGAAAACGCATGGCGACATTCGCAAAGTCCGAATTGTCCCAACAGAAAAAATGCTTCGCGTGGTTCGGTAGCAATCCAGTTCGGATTACCTCTTCCCGCATTCAGCATGGTATGTGCTATTTTCTTAATGCTTTCGTCTGCCATATCGATCAGTTTGTTTTTCAGCTCGAACGGGCTGATCGTTTCCATTTTCTTGGCATAACTTTTCGTAATGGCAGGGTTATTTGTTTTCTTTTCCATAATGATATTTATTTATATAGTTTTACATAAGCAACACGATGACGACTCCCCAGATAATCAGTAGCGTATTGCCGACTGCATACGTCACTGTATACCCTAATGCGGGTGTATCACTTTCCACTGCATCCTGAATAGCTCCCAGTGCCGCTGTTGTGGTACGTGCTCCTGCCGTGCATCCCAATGAAAGGGCAGGGTGGAATTTGAACAGGTATCTCGCCATCAGCAATCCTGCGAGAAGAGGGATGGCAGTTGCCAGTGCACCGACAATAAACAGACTGACTCCGACTTCCTTGAATCCGGCTATAAAACTGGGGCCTGCAGCAATGCCGACCACTGCGATAAACATATTCAGCCCTACATTATTCAATACCCATAAAGAGGGTTCGGGGATACCTCCGAAAGTAGGATGCTTGCTGCGTAACCAACCGAACAGAAGTCCGGCAATCAATGCGCCGCCACTGGTAGAAAGACTGATAGGAACACCTCCCAGATGGATAGCCAGTGCACCGAAAAGACCACCGAGCAAAATGCCCAGCCCGACGAAAATCATATCCGTCTGATTGGTCGGACGGTCAATGTAACCCATTTGTTTGGCAGCGTCTTCCACTTCATGTTTAAGACCGGTGAGCTCGAGAATATCTCCCGAATCCACAACTGTTTTGGATAATACCGGAACATTGATTCCGGCACGCTTGATGTTACGGATACTGACTCCGTGCATAAATTTCTGTGCCCGGATTTTGGCTACCGTTTCGCCGGCAAACGTCCGGTGAGTCACCATTACGGGAAGAGTTTCCGCCGGAAAATCCAATAATTGTGCGTCGATCACTTCCGGACCGATCCAGTCTTCTTCTCCGATTACAAACTCACGGCGTCCGCTTAGTACCACTTCGTCATTTTTGCGAAGAATCAGGTTCGGATCAACATCTTTCACCACTCCTCTTTGACGAATCCGTTCTACAAACAGCCGTTTATCATTCTTACATAAATATGTTTCGAGTTCACTGACTTTCTTTCCTTTGCCGAACCATTCATTGGTGATTTTATAGGCACGGAATACCACCGGACGAAGAGCCGGGGAAAATCCGGGTTCATCAGCTTCCGATGTTCCCATTTGAGCCTCCAGTTCTTTGCAGTCGGCTTTCACCTTATCCAGTCCGCCCAGCATTTTAGGGCCGAGAGAAGCCAGAATCCATGCAGAACCGGCTGTACCGAAGATATAAGTTACAGCGTAAGCTACCGGAATCGCATTGATGAATGTTGCTTTTTGTGCATCGCTGATTCCCAATTGGTTGATTGTATCGCTTGCCACGCCGATCACGGCGGATATGGTCTGTGAGCCTGCCAAAAGTCCGGCAGCTTCCCCTACATGGTATCCCATGATTTTGGCGAGTATCCACGGTGCCACCAGGCTGACAATACACATCAGTACAGCGAATCCCACCTGTGGCAGCCCATCCTTTTTCAATCCGCGGAAAAACTGTGGACCTACCTTATAGCCGACGGCAAACAGGAAAAGCAGAAAGAACACAGCTTTCATCGGGCCATCCACAGTGATATTCAGTTGCCCGACCAACACGCCGACCAGCAGAACACTGGTGACTGTCCCTAATGAGAATTTCCCTATTTTGAGTCTGCCCAGCCAGAATCCGGCAAAGAGCGTCAGGAAAATAGCAAGTTCAGGGTGTACCCTTAGTTGATTAATAATCCATTCCATAATTAAGTTGTTGTTTTAGGTTATGTCATTTACAACAGTTATTGCGTGAAAAGAGTTTATAGTGTTTATGATAAATAGATATATAAATATCCGATGAACTTTAAATTTCTCTATTTCGCTTTTTTGTTATACTTTTGTTCTTTCAAAAATAAAACTAATCATATTCTGTATGAAATCAGACATAGAAATTGCTCGCAGCATTGAGCTGAAGAAGATTAAGCAAGTTGCCGAAGGTGTCGGAATTCCTCGTGAGGAAGTGGAGAATTATGGCCGCTACATCGCAAAGATCCCTGAACAACTGATTGATGAAGAGAAAGTGAAGAAAAGCAATCTCATCCTGGTCACTGCTATCACGGCAACCAAAGCGGGCATTGGCAAAACTACCGTATCTATCGGTCTTGCTTTGGGACTGAATAAAATTGGAAAGAATGCGATTGTCGCTCTTCGTGAACCGTCTCTCGGTCCTTGTTTCGGAATGAAGGGAGGAGCGGCCGGTGGAGGATATGCACAAGTGCTTCCGATGGATAAGATTAACCTTCATTTCACAGGGGATTTTCACGCCATCACCTCTGCTCATAACATGATTTCGGCTTTGCTCGACAATTATCTCTATCAGAACCAGGCAAAAGGTTTCGGATTGAAAGAAATCCTTTGGCGGAGAGTGCTTGATGTGAACGACCGTTCGTTGCGCAGCATCGTTGTCGGTCTTGGACCTAAATCTAACGGGATTACCCAAGAGTCCGGTTTCGATATTACTCCTGCTTCGGAAATTATGGCGATTCTTTGTCTTTCCAAAGATGTGAGTGATTTGCGTCGTCGTATCGAAAACATCCTGTTGGGCTTCACTTATGATGACCAGCCTTTTACCGTAAAAGATCTGGGAGTGGCAGGAGCTATCACTGTGTTGCTGAAAGATGCCATCCATCCTAATCTGGTGCAGACTACGGAAGGAACCGCTGCTTTTGTACACGGCGGTCCGTTCGCTAATATTGCGCATGGTTGTAACTCTATTCTGGCCACTAAATTGGCAATGTCTTTCGGCGATTATGTAATCACAGAAGCCGGATTCGGTGCTGATCTTGGTGCAGAGAAGTTCTACAATATCAAGTGCCGCAAGAGTGGACTCCAACCGCGTCTCACGGTGATTGTCGCTACGGCACAAGGATTGAAGATGCACGGAGGTGTCAGTCTCGACCGTATCAAAGAACCGAATATGGAAGGACTGAAAGAAGGATTGCGTAATCTGGACAAACATGTTCGTAATCTTCGTTCATTCGGTCAGACGGTTATTGTAGCTTTCAATAAGTTTGCGTCCGACACCGATGAAGAAATGGAATTGCTGCGTGAGCATTGCGAACAGTTGGGAGTCGGTTTTGCTATCAACAATGCGTTCAGTGAAGGAGGAGAGGGGGCAGTAGACATGGCCCGCCTGGTGGTAGATACAATCGAAAATAATCCGTCCGAACCTTTGCGTTATACATATAAGGAAGAAGATAATATACAGCAGAAGATTGAAAAGGTGGCTACTAATATTTACGGAGCCAGCGTTATTACTTACAGCAGTATTGCACGCAACCGTATCAAACTGATCGAGAAAATGGGCATCACTCATTACCCGGTTTGTATTGCTAAAACACAGTATTCATTCTCTGCCGATCCTAAGATTTATGGCGCGGTGAACAATTTCGAGTTCCATATTAAAGATATTGTAATCAATAACGGAGCTGAAATGATTGTAGCCATTGCCGGAGAAATTCTTCGTATGCCGGGATTGCCTAAAGAACCGCAAGCATTGCATATCGATATTGTGGATGGAGAAATAGAAGGATTGAGCTGATATACACTTAAAGAACACTTGTTCTGGCGCTATGCCGATAAAAATAAATCCCCGTCTTTCCCTATAAAATGAATGTGGAAAGACGGGGATGACTGTATATAGAGTCCAGTGCGCTTCTCTTTTCTCTTCATGCACACTGTACGGTTGAATTCGTACTTGTTGTGGGTGATATATGACATCATATATTTCTTTTATAGTAAGAAAAACGAAATTCCGGAAAGATGGTTCGAACGGGACCGTTAATAAATAAAAAAAGGCCTGCTCCTTTCGTAAAGAGCAGACCTTAAATGGGAATTAAGCTAATAACAGTTTACAATTACTAGCTTTAAAATTGTGTTTTAGTAAGCGAAAAGAGGATATTTTTTCATTGTCTCATTGACGCGTGCACGTACTTGTGCAATAACTTCCTCATTTTCTACGTTAGACAATACAGTCTCGATCATTTCTGCAATTTCGAGCATCAAGTCTTCTTTTGCACCACGAGTTGTGATAGCAGGAGTACCCAAACGGATACCGGAAGTCTGGAAAGCCGAACGGCTGTCGAACGGAACCATGTTCTTGTTAACGGTAATATCAGCAGAAACCAATGCTTTTTCTGCCACTTTACCTGTCAGATCAGGATATTTGCTACGCAGGTCGACCAACATAGAGTGGTTGTCTGTACCACCGGAAACGATGGTAAAGCCGCGGTCGATCAAAGCCTGTGCAAGTACGGCAGCATTCTTCTGTACTTGTTTAGCATATTCCTTAAATTCAGGTTGCAGGATTTCACCGAAAGCAACTGCTTTAGCAGCAATTACATGTTCCAACGGTCCGCCTTGGATACCCGGGAAAACGGCAGAATCCAGTAATTGAGACATCATCTTGATCTCACCTTTCGGAGTTTTCTTACCCCATGGATTGGGGAAATCCTTACCCATCATGATGACACCACCACGAGGTCCGCGAAGTGTTTTATGTGTAGTAGAAGTGACGATATGTGCATATTTAACCGGATTTTCGAGCACTCCGGCAGCGATCAGACCGGCAGGATGAGCCATGTCGATCATCAGGATAGCGCCTACTTTGTCAGCGATTTCACGCATACGTTTGTAATCCCATTCACGAGAGTATGCAGAACCACCACCGATAATCATTTTTGGTTTCTCACGAAGAGCGACTTCTTCCATCTGGTCGTAATCAACGCGTCCTGTTTCCTGGTTCAGGTTATATTCGCAAGGAGTATAGATGATACCGGAAGTGTTCACTAATGAACCGTGAGACAGGTGTCCGCCGTGTGCCAGATTTAATCCCATGAATTTGTCGCCCGGATTCAGAACAGCAAGGAAAACAGCCGCATTAGCTTGTGCTCCCGAGTGTGGCTGTACGTTTGCCCATTCAGCGCCGAAAATTTCTTTCAGGCGGTCGATAGCGATTTGTTCGCTTTGGTCTACTACTTCGCAACCTCCGTAGTAACGTTTGCCGGGATAACCTTCTGCGTACTTGTTAGTCAGGCAAGAACCCATTGCCTGCATTACTTGGTCACTCACAAAGTTTTCTGATGCAATCAGCTCGATTCCTTTCAACTGACGTTGATGCTCTTTTTCGATGATGTCGAAAATGATGTCGTCTCTTTTCATTCTTTTATAAGTAAGATTAAATTTCTAATTCGAGATACCTATTTTAAGCGCACAAAGTTAATGAAAATAAATAAAGAATGAAGGAACAGTAAGAAAAATGTTAGTAAAAAGCGGGATTTAATGATATTTTATTCTTAAAGAATGAATCCCAGTGAAAAACTTAACGCGCTGTCACGGCGACGGAAAATAATGTTGCTCACACCCGTACTGCCGTCGGAGTTGATATTGTCATAAATGATAGACTTGGAGATGTTTCCTATACCTTGTTCGTAGCGGAAATCGAAGAAGATACGTGAGATGTTGACACCTACGCCAATCACTGCGCTGACATTGAACGGATACAACTTTTCGTGAATACCCTTTTGGTCGAAATTCTTAAAAGTGATTTCATTGTGCTTTCCCCATAGATAGCGAAGCTTGGGACCTGCGAAGATAGACATTCCGTAAGGTCCTTTTTTCACTACGTTATATCCATATAGAACGGGAAAATCGACACTGTGCAACACCGATTGCACCGATGCGTAATCAGGCTCGATGGCAGGATGCTGGGAACCGAGTTTGTCGAACGTAATCTCACCTTTGCTTACATTGTACGACACTTCAGGCTGAATGAAATGCTTTTTCATATTGATGCGCATGAAGAGAGCACCGAAATAACCAATCTTATAGTTATTCTGCACCTCATCGATAGTTACATCTTTAATTTTCAGTTCAGACACCATGAACATGGAAGAGTTGAAGCCCGCTTTGATACCGATATTTATTTTTTTTGTGTTGGGACGGTCTATTCTGTCTGCGTTATAATTCTGTCCGACAACCGGGCTGCCGGCTGCAACTAATAAACCTAAAAAAATGAATTTACGCAGCATATCCATGACAGTATCGTTCCTTTTATGATTTTTTCTTTTCTACACTCCAACCGAACTTACCGATTTTCTCTCCCAAATTGTAATATCCTCCGTGCACATATACCAGCGGATTAGCTTCCGCCAGTTCCAGCTTTCCGGTTTCGGGGTTCAGGTTCCGTTCGTCGGCACGCACATTTACTACGTCGGCAATAAACATATCATGTGAACCAAGAGAGATGATTTCTTTTACACGACATTCAATGCAAAGAGGTGATTCTTCAATCAGCGGGGCACTGACTACCGTACACTGTCCGGGGGTCAGTTTCATCTCTTCGAATTTATGATAATCACGTCCCGAACGAACTCCGCACCAGTCGGTGGCAAAAGCCATGTCTTTGGTTGTCAGGTTGATGACAAACTCCATGTTCTTTTTGATTATATCGTATGAATGGCGTTCCGGACGTACGGATATATAACACATGGGCGGATTCGTGCAAATCGTACCCGTCCATGCTACTGTGAACATATTATATTCGCTTTCCTCTTTTCCGCAACTGACTAGTACAGCCGGCAGCGGATAAATCATCGTTCCTGGTTTCCAGTCCTGTTTCATAGTTGTCATTTTTTTACCACAGATTACACAGATTAACACAGATATAGATATTATTATTCCATAAAATAAAAATCTGTGTGAATCCGTGTAATCTGTGGTGAGCTGAAGTTAGAGGATTGTTATCTCTTCTCGTTTCTGTTCTTTTTCGCAATAATGGCATTTCACGATGCAATTATCCTTATCTATCACATGAAAGATGGTGCTCATCGGTTCATTGTTGGTAATACATTTCGGATTGGCACATTTCACGATGCCACGAAGCTCATCCGGCATTTTTACCTCTTTCTTTTCTACTACCTCGTAATCGCGGATAATGTTCAGTTTGACGTGCGGTGCCACTACCGAAATACGGTTGATCTCTTCGTCACAAAAGAATTTATCTGCAATTTTGATGATCCCTTTTTTGCCCAGTTTCTTACTGTCGAGGTTGAATCCGATCGTGATATTGCTTGTCATTTGTTCCACACCGAGCAGTTGCACTACGGTGAAGAGCTTTTCAGATGGGATATGGTCAATCACTGTTCCGTTTTTCAGGGCAGCTACTTGCAATGCTTGTTTATTTTCGCTCATAATAAAATATCGTTTTTAACGTCCTCTAATGTGATACCTAATACATCGCAAAGAATTGCTTCGCGGGCATACAGACCGTTTTGTGCCTGTTGGAAATAATATGCTTTCGGGTTGTCATCCACATCGTAAGCAATTTCGTTGACACGGGGAAGCGGGTGCAGGATACGCAGGTTCGGACGTGTGTTTTCCAACATTTTGTTACGGAGAATATATACATTCTTCACCCGTTCATATTCCATCAGGTCGGTGAAACGTTCGCGTTGCACACGGGTCATATACAGAATATCGGCGTCGGCGATAATCTCTTCGGAAAAGTCTGTATGTTCAACGTATTTTATTTGGTGCGTTTTGCAGTAAAGTTTGTATTCTTCCGGCATTTTCAATTCTTCGGGAGCGATAAAATGGAAAGTCGGATTAAAGTGTCGCATCGCCATCAGCAAAGAATGTACGGTGCGGCCGTATTTCAAGTCACCCACCAGGAAAATATTCAGATTTTCCAGCGTTCCTTGCGTCTTGTAGATAGAGTAAAGATCGAGCATCGTCTGCGACGGGTGCTGGTTAGCTCCGTCACCTGCATTGACAATGGGCACCGGGGCTACTTCGCTGGCATATCGTGCAGCTCCTTCGAGATAGTGTCGCATGACGATAATATCTGCGTAGTTACTCACCATCATGATCGTGTCTTTAAGTGTTTCCCCTTTGGAAGAGCTGGTGGCCTTGGGGTCAGAGAATCCGATTACTCGTGCACCGAGACGGTTGGCAGCTGTTTCAAAACTCAAGCGGGTACGGGTGGAAGGCTCAAAGAACAGGGTTGCTACAACCTTTCCTTGTAATAACCGGCGATTGGGGTTCATTTCAAACTGCTTCGCCATTTCGAGCATGTAGAGGATTTTTTCTTTAGAATGTTCGGCAATGGTTACTAAACTTCTGTTTTCCATTTTGTTATCTTTTATGTGGATAGAACTTGTTTTACCGGAGCGTAAAGGTACGAAGAATTTGTGAAAAGCACAGATTTTTCGTACCTTTTTTATCAGCTTTTAATCAGTCGGTTTATTTCCGTCCGCTGGCTAGTGCTGCAATGATATATTTCCCCGGTGCTCCGATTTTGCTCCAGGCCGTATTGGAGAGTAGTTTCCATACTTGGGTGCCTTTCCTGCCATAGTCTGATAACCGGAGAATTGTCTGCCTCTCCTTCAAATTAGTCACTTTGTGGCGTTCCAGACTTTCTATCAGTCCGTTCATGTTGTGTGTGGCCTGATTGTATGCATACCCCGGAATTTTAAACGAAGCATCGCTTATTTCTTCTTCTTCTTCAGTATTTAGTTTAGTTTCCTTTAGTTTAGTTTGTCGGGAAATGTCTGCATTTTCTGAACTCACCTCCTCTTGAGTTGGAAAAATGTTAGCATTTTCCTTGTTCAACTCATCCTTGTGTATCCTTTTTCTCTGTTTGGTCTCTAATAAATAAGGTAGTTGTGAGAAATCTATTTTTCTTCGTGTCGTAGCTTCGAACCACACTCTTTGAATCTGTTCCGAAGTGAGTATACCGTGTTTCTCGTAGGTTTCTTTATGGAAAAAACCTTTTTCCAATAACAGATCGACAATCTTTTCCATCATGTCCTCTTTGATCCCGCCACCTACTTTGCGGACGAAAATTAGATTTTGTTCTTTCCCCCAAGAGATGTAATATCCCTCTTTATAGATTTTGCAAAGCAATCTCATGACCATGTAAGAAGCTAACACTCCGAATTTTGCTTCTAATAACTCCATCACTTCTTCGTCAAAAAAGTTTGCTGGTGTCGGGAAGTAAGGTATCCCTTTATTAATCATATTCATTATTCAATATTTTTTATTATAAACTATACAATAGCTTTCCATTCCATCAGGTTTCCGATCATGAATCTTCTCCATCCTTTTTGTTCTTCACTCCAATAGATAATAGACTCTTGTTGTGCTGTGATATTAAATTCTCTATGAAAGAATTTTTCATATCCTACCAGTGTTCCTCTTTCCAGGCAGAACGTACCATCCTGCTTATGAAAAGCTATCATTGCATTTCCATACAACATGTGTTCTATTAGTTTAATGCACTCCTGTACAATTCTCTCCGCACATTTATCCGAAATCCCCTTTTCGGCAGTAATACGTTTTTTCCATACTAATTTGCAAGCTTCCAACTTGCCTTTCTTGATCTTTTGTCTCATTTTCTTCTGTTTTTTGATTGAAAAATTAAGTTTTTATTTAAACATAAATATCCCCTGTCGGATAGTGACGGTATGCTGTTGTCATAGCGTTACTATCCTTTCATTATAGTGACGCTATGACAACAGCATACCGTCACTATTTTTTGAGAGAAATTCTTGTTGTTTTCCGACCGGTTGAAAACGGCGGCGAAGGTAGGCCTTATATTTCACTTGTCCCATTATTTTTTCTTAGTACTTGCTTTTAAGCTTTTCAGCCTGTTCTCTTTTTTCCTTTTTCTCTTTCATATATTCTTCTTCGACAGACTTTTTCAATGCCGCCAATTCAGCATGTATACTGCTAAGTTCCATTAACTTATAGCCGCCATGCTTGTGAATGTATAATACTTTTTGGTCATAGATATATTGGGCCAGATTTATCAGCTTTTTTTTCTTAGGATGGTGGAAATATCCATCGATAAAGATTCTCAAATGCATGGTGAGATAAAGGCGGATATCTCCACTGATTGCTATTCTGTTTTCCAGCTCTTCTTCACTGATGATTTCTTCCTTTGACTGTCTTCTGGGGGCTTTTTCCACTGTTTGAACATTTCTCTTTGCTTTGTTGTTTTTACTTCCTTTTTTAGATTTTTCGCTTCTCATAATTAGTTAATTTTTGCAATATTAATGAATGTTAATTCGAAAATAATATCTGGAAAGTGAAATTGAACCTGCAAAAAGATTTGTTCTTTTGTCGCTTGCCAAATAGTATATATATAAAATAACTAGTGATGCAAATGATGAATAAAAATGGATTTAGTCGATGTGGTGAGAACTACATCAATCGTTTACGAAAGGAAGGGCGTTATTCTACGGCGCACGTTTATAAGAACGCCCTTTATTCTTTCGGGAGGTATTGTGGTACATTGAATGTGTCGTTCAAGCAAGTTACCAAGGAACGTTTACGACGTTATGGTCAGTATCTTTATGAGTGTGGTTTGAAGCCCAATACGATTTCTACGTATATGCGTATGCTTCGTAGTATTTACAATCGGGGAGTGGAAGCGGGGAGTGCCCCTTATGTTCCTCGATTGTTTCATGATGTTTATACAGGTGTGGATGTCCGGCAAAAGAAAGCTTTGTCTGCCGGTGAATTACATAAGCTTTTGTATGAAGATCCCAAATCGGAACGTTTACGTCGTACACAAATTATTGCCGCCCTGATGTTTCAGTTTTGTGGAATGTCATTTGCTGATTTGGCACATTTGGAAAAATCAGCTTTAGATCAGAGCGTGTTGCGCTATAATCGAATCAAGACGAAAACTCCCATGAGCGTCGAAGTATTGGATACTGCCAGGGGAATGATAAATCAACTCTGGAGTAATCAGGAACCCATTCCCGATTGTCCGGACTATCTATTTGATATACTTTGTAATAACAAGAAACGCAAAGATGAAAGAGCATACCGTGAATATCAGTCTGCTCTTCGGAATTTTAATAATAGTTTGAAGGATTTGGCGAGAGTTTTACGGTTAAAATCTCCGGTTTCTTCTTATACACTGCGCCATTCTTGGGCAACGACAGCGAAGTATCGTGGAGTGCCAATTGAAATGATCTGTGAATCATTGGGGCATAAATCTATAAAAACGACACAAATCTATTTAAAAGGTTTTGAACTCAAAGAACGTACAGAGGTAAATAAAGGGAATTTATCTTACATTAGAAACTATCGTTTAGGTTGATAGTTAACGATAAAGTGTTAGAAATCAAGGGCGAAATGTTTCCGTTACTTCTTAGGTAACGGATAAGGTACTCATTCACAGAAAAACAGATGAAAGCAGAAAAACATGGACAGGAACTGCCTACAAAGATGTTTTTCTAACCTACGTGAAGGGAAAACATCTTTGGAAACAGAGTACAGGAATTTCAGGCATGATCAAACAGAATCATCATGTCCTGATATATTTTTGTTGCATATTTCAACAATTCAGAAAAAAAAGAAGATTTTACTTGTTTACTATTTGTATTTTTGCATATCTTTGCACCGAATAATTATCCGTTACCTAAGAAGTAACGGAAAAATAAGGGGTAAAAAAGTATGATTCTAACGAAAGAAACTTTAAGTGCTGGGCCTAGTATTGGGACAGGGGAAGGCGTAGCACACTCTAAACGCTGGTATGTCGCTCTGGTCCGTATGCATCATGAAAAGAAAGTAGCCGAGCGTTTAGATAAAATAGGGATTGAAAATTTTGTACCAGTCCAGCAAGAAGTACATCAATGGAGTGACCGCCGTAAAGTGGTTGAATCCGTATTGCTTCCGATGATGGTTTTTGTACACGCTGATCCCAAAGAACGTAAAGAGGTTCTTTCCTTTTCTACAGTTAGTCGGTATATGGTAATGCGTGGTGAGAGCAGTCCGACTATCATTCCTGATGAACAAATGGCTCGTTTCCGTTTTATGCTTGACTATTCCGAAGAGGCAATCTGTATGAATAGTGCTCCTTTGGCACGTGGTGAAAAAGTGCGTGTCATTAAAGGTCCCTTGACAGGGCTTGTAGGAGAACTGGTTATGGTAGATGGTAGAAGTAAGATTGCTGTCCGGTTGAATATGCTGGGGTGTGCTTGTGCAGATATGCCGGTTGGGTATGTGGAGCCAGTTCTTTCATTTTGAGAGCAATTATAACAAGATGGGATTTTGATGATAAGTAGGGCACACGACGCTAGGAACTCGAGACTATGGAAACATAAAATGTAGTTCTTGCAGTATGTCAATAGTAAAAAAGTGAATTTAATAACAATTTTTCGTAAGATATCTTACAGAAGGGGATGTTCTAAATTGGGCATTGACCACTATTGATTCTTACTATTGAACTATTATTATATGTCTCAAGCTTTTGATAATAAGCGAATAGCAAAGAATACAATATTGCTTTACTTCCGTATGATCTTCTTATTGGCAATAAGTCTTTTTACGAGTAGAATAATATTACAGAGTTTAGGAATAGAAGATTATGGTATTTATAATGTCGTTGGTGGTGTGGTAGCTATGTTCGCATTTTTGAATAATGCAATGGCTGGAGCAACACAACGTTTTTTTAGTTTTGATATGTCGAGTGATGATGAAAAAGTTTTGAATATAACATTTTCTACATCGTTGATAATACATTTGATAATCGCTTTTATTATTGTTATTCTTTCCGAAACTATAGGCTTATGGTTTTTATATGAAAAGATGGTGATTCCAATAGAACGCAGAGATGCTGCTATGTGGGTGTTTCAATGTTCCATTTTGGTTATGTTCGTGAATATTATTAGCGTTCCATATAATGCAGCTATTATTGCTCACGAAAAAATGGGAGTTTTTGCATATATAAGTTTGCTGGAAGCGGCTTTAAAATTGATGATTGTATATTTTCTTTACATATCTCCTTTTGACAAATTAAAAATTTATGCAATTCTTCTTTTGGTAGTCAGTCTGATTATTCGTTTTGTATATTCGTCATATAGTAATAGACATTTTGAAGAGACACATTTTCATTGGGTTTGGAATACTAACAAAATAAAAGAAATGGGAATGTTTGCTAGTTGGAGTTTAATAGGTAATTTAGCATTGATGGGTGTTACTCAAGGATTGAATATGCTGTTGAACGTGTTTTTTGGTCCTGCTGTAAATGCAGCTCGTGGAATAGCAATACAAGTACAGGGAGCCGTTCAACAGTTTGCCAACAATCTCCAAACTGCTATTAATCCACAAATTACAAAGAGTTATGCTTCTAATGATTTGGCATATATGCATTCGTTGATCTGTAAAGGTGCAAAGTTTTCTTTTTTTATGGTTTTTCTGCTATCATTACCTTTTTTGGTTATGACAGACCAAACTTTAGTATTGTGGCTAAAGACGCCGCCTGCTTATGCTGCGAATTTTTTGAAAATCATATTGATTGTTTCTATGATTGACAGTTTGTCAAATCCGTTAAATAATGCAGTGAATGCTTCAGGGAAGATACGATCATATCAAATGACAAATGGTTTGCTCATGCTTATGGTTTTACCGGTTAGCTATTTAGCTCTTAAAGTAGATTTGAATCCGAGTCTTGTGTTTATTTGTCAATTGACAATGACAGCTTGTGCCCTATTTTTTAAACTTTTATTTGCGAAACGACGAACGCAGCTTTCATTGGGATTATATGTTAGGAAGGTTCTAGCTCCGGTAATATTAGTTGCTATTATATCGCCAATATTACCATATTTCCTATATATACATATGGAACATAATGTGAAATCCTTAGTTGTTACTGGGATTTTATGTTTGTTCTCTACGTCAATCGTAATTTATTTATTAGGTTTAGAAAAATCAGAAAGGGCACTTATTATTTCCAAACTTATTTCACTTGCTCATAAGATTCATTTATGAATAAAGAACTATCATCAAAGATGAACAATGCGAATGTGTTGGGTCACCATATCCATGTATAAACAATTAGTATATATATTATTGGGCATTGTTTAAGATGGCATTTCCCAATGTTGAGTAATTGGAGTAAGATAATTATTAGTGCTCTACATATTTTATGAAAACAGTATTAATTTATTTATGTTTGATTGTAATGATATATGGAAACTGCTATTTATTTAGCAGTGAAGTTCCTCCTGTGTATTATAATCACTATTTAAATATATTGCCAATTGCCCTATTCTTTATTGTTTATGGAAAGCAATATTCTTACTCTTTTGATAGAAAATGGGTAATACTCACGGCAGTTTCTTTTTTGTTGATGACAGTTGTCTGGCAAAGAGATTCAGGAAGTTCAAGCTTGACATTATTGTGTTATATGTTAATCCCACAATTTTGCAATAAGGTTCTCCCTAGATATAAAATAGTTTCTGTACTTGTTTTTTTAGTATTGGCTTTTGAAGCTGTTTTGTGTATTTATGAGTATATTATGCAGAATAATTTATTTTACCGTTTTGAGGAGTATGGTAGATTTCGTTCATCTGGTATATGGGGGCATCCACTTCATAATGCCTCAATAGTTAGTGTAATTATGTTATTGTTGCTTGTTAGTCCTATTCGTAGTCTATATAAAATTCTGTCTATAGTCATTGGATTTGTCGTGTTATTTACTTTTAATGGTCGAGCGGCTATAATTTCTACATTGATATGTTTATTATTGATGGTTGTCTTAAACACTAAGAAAGTCTTTACTTTTTTGAAACATCAAAACATTGTTTTCATATTGGGCATTTGTATAGCTGCAGTTTATTTATTTGGATATATTTCCACTAGCGATTTAGGAGGAAAGCTTTTTAGTCAAGATACACGCAATTTTAACGATGGAAGTGCTATGACCAGATTTTATCTTTACAACTATGTATTTAATATGGATGTTAAAGAATGGTTGTTTGGTGTGGGAAATTTTGAAAGTCTTTTTAAAGTAAATGATTTTTTATATGTGGAAAGCACTCCTGTATCATTGATGTTAAGTCGAGGGCTGGTAATAGCTTTGCCATTGATATTGTTTCAATACAGTGATATGTATAAATCATTTTCATGTATTAGTAAAATGAATCGTTATGTGCTCATTCTTGATATCATTATTATAGGTCTTAGTTCTGAAAGTTTTATTGGCATCGCACCTTGGGTTATGATTTATTTGACTTATTCTGCTTTATTTACAAACAGGAAATATATTACAAATGAAAATAGGAATATTAACTTTTCAAGCTTCCCATAATTGTGGGTCAATGCTTCAGGCATTTGCGTTGCAATACGTAATTGCAAACAAGTTCCATCATGAATGTGAACTCATTAACTATGCAAATAATGTTTCTCGGAATATGTATGGCTTTTTTGACCATCGTATCAATCGAGCTTCCATTAAACGAAATTTCAATACATTGTTTCATTTAAGAACATTCAAGGAGTCTTTCCGAGAATATGAGGATTTTTCAAATAAGCATTTGGTCTTGTCACAAGGTGACTATCGAACAGGAAAAGAATTGTCAGAGATAGCATCAAAGTATGATATGATTATTGCTGGTGGAGACCAAGTGTGGAACGTGTGCTGTGCAGATGCTGGTAAAGAGTTTTATTTGAATTTCACCCATGATGTACGTAAGGTGGCTTATTCTCCAAGTCTTGGTGGCACAAACATTTTAAAGAAAGCTGATGACCTCAATGTTTATAAGCAACTCTTGAGTGAATTTGAACATTTGTCAGTTCGTGAGCCGCATGGGAAAATGTGGTTAGAGGAATTGTCTGGTCGTGAAGTGAAAATCATTGCAGATCCGACTCTTCTTTTGTCACCAGAAGAATGGTGTAAAGCTTTGCCCGTTCCAGAAATTAGTGGAAAGTTTATCTTCAATTATGCTTTCTATTACGATAGGTTTGAAACGAATCGTATCATTCATAAAATATCAGAAGAAACAGGTATGCCCGTTTATACCATTGATTTGAAATCACATGCTATCCATCATCTGGATAAATATGGGATCAAGAGGTACAAATACACCGGTCCTTTGGCATTCTTAGGACTAATGCAAAATGCTTCTCTCGTATTAACGCAGTCATTCCATGGCACTCTGTTTTCATCTCTTTTTAATAGACCATTTTGGTCTTATAATTGGATTGGTATGCATAATCCTGACGATGATAGAGCTACAGCCATTTTGGAGCAAATGGGATTGCCTGACAGATATCAGATGATTGATGACTTGAAAGCTAATGATGAAATATTAAGGCCTATCGATTTCGCTCCTGTAAACAAGAGAATAGAGGATATGCGAGCTTGCGCAATGGATTATTTGGCTGATTGCTTTAAATAATGAGACATATGGATAAAAAAGATCCATTCATTTCTGTTATTATACCTGTGTATAATGCGGGAAAATTTCTACGAGATTGTTTTGATAGCATTCTTAATCAGGAAAATCAAGATTTTGAGGTCATAGTTGTAGATGATGGAAGTACAGATAACTCGCCCGAAATATGCGATATTTATGCCCAAAATGATTCAAGATTTCGTATAATACACAAAAAAAATGAAGGAGTAAGTATTGCAAGGAACATTGCTTTGGAGATGGTACAAGGTCAGTTTGTTGCCTTCATTGATTCTGATGATAGTATTTCTAGCGATTTTCTAACAATTCCATCTAAACTCAATAGTGTTGATGTCATTCAGAAGTCTTATAAATGCATTGGATTTGCTGGAAGAGAGGTTAAAGTATCTGTGCATAATCATTTGTATGATAAATGGGATAAAATAGCATTTTTATGGGTCAATAAGCCCAATAGGGCTCTTTGGGATAAGATTATAGCAAAAAAGGTTATAGGCAATCATCGTTTTATTCCAGGGATATCAATATCAGAGGACTTTCTTTTCTTTACGTCTATTTTGCACAATATTCATACCTATGCAATATGTAATATTGGACATTATAATTATTTTATTCGAAAAAGTTCAGCAATGAGCGTTTTTTATACGAATCCTCATGAAAGAATTCGTATCACTTTTGAACATATACAAATTGTGGCTTCCTTCGAAAAGAATGAAAGAATGTATGGGGTTTGTAAAGGACTTATTTATGGTTTTTTGGTTTATTCTCTTTGGGAGCATCGTTCAAATCTTTCAAAGGGCGAATATCGTATTCTATCTGATTTGTTGCAGAAAATGAAACTTTCAGATTTGAAATATCTGAGGTGTAGATGGAAAATAGAAATGCTTATTGTTAGAATAAAAAATATGCTTTTAATAAATGCCTAAAGTATCAATCATAGTACCTGTATATAATGTAGAGTCTAAGCTTCGTCGTTGTTTGGATAGCATTAAACATCAGGATTATAGCGATTTTGAATGTATTCTTGTTGATGATGGTAGTTCTGATATTTCTGGAAATATATGTGATGAATATGCTCATTCAGATAGAAGATTTAAGGTTCTTCATCAAAAGAATCATGGTGTAAGTGCAGCGAGAAACGCAGGACTTAAAGTAGCGTTGGGAGATTGGATTTTATTCGTTGACAGTGATGATTGGGTGTCTTCTCAATTTATTTCAGCTTTTTTTAATGGAAGTATGGCGGATATAGTTTTTCAAGGGCTTATGAAAGACTCACTGCAAGGATCGAACCCCGTACTGTTTGAACATAATCCTACGCATGTGTTTGTCGAAAACTTATACTATTTGGAAAAAAAAGATTTATTGGGATGGTGCTGGAATAAAATGTTTAGGTCGAGTATTATCAAAGAAAATAATATTTGCTATCCTGAAAATATATCTCTTCGTGAAGATGCAGTTTTTACTCTTCAAGTTTTGTGTCATGCCAATTCCATTACATGGCGTAATGTGGCTTATTATCATTATGTGGAAACAGTAGGGTCATTAATGACTAAATTAAGACCGTATGAAGAATTGGCTATTTGCAACGATATTCTTTATAATTTACGTTGTGAGGTGGTAAGGTTACATCCATATAATGAATATGCTATATGGGCAAAAAATGAATTCTTTAAATACAAAGCAACGATTGTACGTTATGCGTTTTATCGAAAATATTATTTGTCTCGAACTATACGCTATTGTTTATTGAAGGAAATAACACATATGGTTTTGGATATTCAAGGCTTAGGAACAACGGATCAACTGATTTTTAAAATATGCCGAATGCCATTACCTCTTTACCTAAAAGATACGATTATTAATATAATAGCAAAATGTCATGGGCACAAATATTACAAAGGACAAATATAGGTCAGTGTCTATGAATTTGTTTGAATGTGGAAAGTGATAAACTAAGATTAGTAAGATGAAACTGTCAATAATTATACCTGTTTACCAGGTTGAGAAATATGTTAAGAAATGCGTATCTTCTTTGCTGATTCCAAATAGAAATGATTATGAACTAATTATCATAAACGACGGAACCAAGGACAGAAGTATTGAGATTGTTGAACAAAGTTTTTCAGACTCAAGAATCAGGATTATTCATCAAAAAAATGCAGGTCTTTCTGCAGCTCGTAATCGTGGTATCCGAGCAGCCAAGGGGCTTTATTTTTGGGTTTTCGATTCTGATGATTGGGCCGAGACTAATTGTATATCTGAGATTTTGGATCTTCTTGACGGTAAGACTGATGTATTTTGTTTTAAGTCGCATTTTTGTAATTATGAAGATAACGGAAGGCAGGAAACGATTAATGATATGATAAAAGGTACAACGGGTAAAGATGTGATTGGGTCTCAATATGAACCATGCGCACCATATTTTATCTATAAACGTTCAGTAATTACAGACAATAATCTCTATTTCACGGAAGGCATCACACATGAGGATTCTTTGTTCACTCCTATTGCATTATTTCATTGTGAAAGAGTTGGATATTATTGTAACCCAGTTTATCATCATCTTATGCGCGATGGCTCCATTACTCATGTGGTTAGACCCAAGAGAATTACAGACTTGATTTTTGTTGTGCGCAAACTGTTGGATTATGGAGATTCTCTAGGTAGATATAAATACAAATGGACGCGTTGTATTACAACTACCGCATATGGAATGTTTTTTATTCAAAAGATGTGCGATGATAGAGATGTAGAATACAAACTTAAATGCTATGTAAATTGTAATTGGAAATTGATAAGATACTTTTTTTATTCTAAGAATTTGAAAGATAAGTGCTTAGCTTGTTTATCTTATATTATGTTAGGTAATGTTTTTAGAGCTTATCGTATACTTTATTGCTTACAATACCGAAAAAAATAAAGTCCTTTTTATACTGCACGCATTCTATATATATAAAAAACTGTTTAATTTATTAAAGCAATGAGCGAAATAAAAATTGCCGTCATCGGCTTGGGCTATGTAGGTCTTCCACTTGCCCGTTTGTTTTCTACCAAATACAAGACTGTTGGTTTCGATATGAACGTAAAGCGTTGTGAGGCTCTTATGGCTGGTCATGATGCAACTTTTGAGGTATCAGATGAACTCCTTCAAGACGCAATCAATAATCATAGTTTTAAGTGTACTGCCAACATTGAGGACATCCGTGAATGTAATTTCTATGTAGTGGCTGTTCCTACTCCTGTTGATGCTGACAATCATCCGGATTTAAAGCCTCTTTGGAGGGCATCTGAAACAATTGGTAGGGTTATTTCTAAGGGGGATATTGTTGTCTATGAGTCAACTGTTTATCCGGGGGTAACAGAAGAAGAATGTTTGCCAGTTGTAGAACAGGTCAGTGGGCTAAAGTTTAATGTTGATTTCTTTGCAGGTTATTCTCCTGAACGTATTAATCCCGGTGATAAAGAGCATACAGTAGAGAAAATTAAAAAAGTTACTTCTGGTTCTACTCCAGAGATTGCTAACATAGTGGATGGCGTTTATAATTCTGTTCTCGTAAATGGTACTCACAAAGCTCCTTCTATTAAAATAGCAGAGGCGTCAAAAATCATCGAGAATAGTCAGCGTGATGTGAATATTGCTTTCATGAACGAGTTGGCAAAGATTTTCAATGCTATGGGTATTGACACACAGGACGTTATTGATGCTGCCGCTACTAAATGGAATTTCATTAAGCTGAAGCCAGGTCTTGTGGGGGGGCATTGTATCTCTGTTGACCCCTACTATCTTATCCAGAAGGCACAAGTGTATGGTGTACTTCCTCGCATAATGTCAGCTTCTCGTCGTTTGAATGATGGAATGGGGGCATATGTAGCTAACCAGACCATTAAGTACATGAACAAGAAGGGAGTAATGGTTAAGGATGCTAAAATTCTGATCCTCGGTATTACCTTTAAAGAGAATTGTCCTGACATCCGCAACACTAAGATTGTGGACATCTATAACACTTTTGAAGAGTATTCAAATAATATAACTATTTATGATCCATGGGCACATGCTACAGCTGTAAAGAATGAGTATGGTATTGATATTGTTAGCGAGTTACCTACAGAGAAGTTTGATGCTGTTATACTTGGTGTTGCACACAAGCAGTTCCTTAAGTTGGATATAAAGGGGTTTGTTAAAGATGGTGGTGTTGTTTATGATGTTAAGGGGGTGTTGCCTCGTGAAATTGTAGACGGACGTCTGTAAATATAAAAATGGAAGTAGATAGGTAAGTGAATGCAAATGCATTGTAGTCTGATACTGTTATCTGCGGTTCACTAATAATCAATAATAAATAAAATGAAAGTAGTTCATATATGTATGGTTGCTTATATAGATGGTTGGGGATATCAAGACAATTTACTTCCTGATTATATGACTCAAGCGGGGCATGATGTTGTGGTTGTTACTTCTAAAAATCATTTTCCGAGCTTTCTTAAAGAAACTGAAATACGAAAAATTCAAGAAAAAGGTTATGATTATTATTATGGTAATGTTCATGTTTATCGTATACTAACTAACATAACTACAGCTAATTATACATTCTTCTGTAGTGGCTTAAATGATATTCTAAAAAAAGAAAAACCAGATGCAATTTTTCATCACGGTGTAAATAGTTCGTCAATGTTACTATGCTGGTATTATGTATTATTGCATCCATCAACAAACTTTTTTATAGACAATCATTCTGATAAGATAAATGAATCTCCCCAAAAACTATGGAATTTTTTTGTTATTGGAGGTCTTATGAGGCTGTGTACAAAACTAGTACAATCAAAGGTGACAAAATTCTATGGTGTAACTCCAGGAAGATGTGACTATTTTAAAGAAGTATATGGGGCATGTCCATCAAAGATTGATCTTATGCCAATTGGTTGTGATACTAATTCCATAGATATTATAGATTCAGACAAGGAGGAATTAAGAGAAAAATATAATATTCCTATTGATGCTTTTATCCTTGTAAGTGGAGGAAAAATGGGTATTGATAAAGGTACTATTTCATTAATTGAGTCGTATAAATCACTAAAAGAATTAAAATCAAATGTGATTTTGGTATTATTTGGTCGATTTACAGATCGTGAAACGGAGGAATTAGCCAAATGTACTTCTGGTGTTTACATATATGGTTGGTGTGACAGAATACAAACGTTAGAATTGTTAAAGTTGTCAGATATTGCTTGTTGGCCTATTCATCATACTACATTAATAGAAGATGCAGTTGGTGCGGCGATTCCTTTAGTTGTTAGGCACACATCCAATACTTCTCATATTATTGAGCAAAATGGTGAATATGTAGAATCTGGGGGAAAGGATGAAATATTTAATGCTATTCAAAAGATTATTGTGAATTATGACGCTTATAAGAAAGATACGGTAAGAATGCGAAATAAATATAGTTATAAAGCATTAGTATCCCAGTTTGAAATAGACTGTAAATCAATTCGGTAATAAAATTGTATATTTCATGTAGGGACTTGCTGTATAGAACTTCTGCTGATGAATATTACAAAATAACTTAAATTATTAATCAGAAATATGACTCAAAATGGGCTATGATACCGGTAGAGGTATTATAGCCACGTGGTGAGTACCTATCATAATGAATAGGAATATATGACAACTAAAATTCTTTTCATTCTCCATCTTCCACCACCAGTTCACGGTGCAGCAATGGTGGGGAAGTATATTTATGACAGTGAACTTATAAATGAGGAGTTTGATTGCCGTTACATTAATCTTACTACGGCAAAGAATCTGCAAGATATTGGTAAAGGTGGGATAAAGAAACTGTGGAAGTTTATAAAGTTACTTAGTGGAATTATCAAGGAGGTAACAAAAATAAAACCAGAGTTGATATACGTCACGCCGAATGCTTGTGGAAAGGCTTTTTATAAAGACTTTGTTGTGGTACAATTGTTAAAAATAATGGGTTGCAAAGTTGTGGCACATTATCATAATAAAGGTGTAGTAACACAACAAGACAGAAAACTAGATAATTGGCTTTATAGGAAATTCTTTTGTGGGTTGAAAGTCATTCTGTTAGCAGAAACTTTATATCAGGATGTACAAAAATATGTCAAACGTGAGGATGTGTATATTTGTCCGAATGGCATTCCTGAGATATTGACAGGAGAACCTATTGCAGAACGACATAATGAAGTTCCACACTTATTGTTTCTTTCTAATTTGTTGGTGAGTAAAGGGGTTTTGGTGTTACTTAATGCTTTACAGATTCTAAAAGAGAAAGGATATTTGTTTGCTTGTGATTTAATAGGCGGTGAAACGGCTGAAATAGATATTGCTCGTTTGAATGCCGAAATTGAAAAACGTGGGCTAAATCGGTTGGTTATATACAATGGAAAAAAGTATGGTGTTGATAAAGATGTTTTTTTTCGAAGTGCAGACATCTTTGTCTTTCCCACATTCAATGAATGTTTCCCTTTGGTGCTACTTGAAGCTATGCAGTATGGGCTACCTTGTGTTTCAACAAAAGAGGGTGGAATTTCTGATATTATAGAGAATGGAAAAACTGGTTGGTTGGTAAATAGACAATCATCAAAAGATTTAGCAGAATGTTTGGAGTGGATGATTAACCATCCAAAGGAAACGGCGGCTATGGGAAAGAAAGGAAATATAAAATTTGACGAAGAATTTACGCTATACCGATTTGAAATTAGAATGAGAGATATTTTAAAAAAACTAATCTAATAGCTTCTAACAGTTCTTTTACTAACACCATTTATCCAATGTCTGCTTGGATAGGGGGAAGAAATAAATATGCTCTGATAGATAATATCTAACTATTCAATAAGATTATGTTTGAATTAAAAACATTATCAATTATAGGTAGTAAAGCTGAATTGGCTTCACTACCTGATGGCAAATTGCTTATAAACACCATTAATGCACATTCTTTCAACACAGCAAAGAAAGATGTTTTATTTGCAGAAGCATTGACGAATGGCGATGTTTTGATCCCTGATGGGGCAGGCATAGTGAAGGCTTGTCAATGGATTAAGGCGAGAAGTCAGCCTATGGAACGTATTGCAGGATGGGATTTCTTTGAAATTGAGATGCGTAAACTGAATGAGAAGGGTGGTAAATGCTTTTTTATGGGGAGCAGCGAATCTACATTGGAACTTGTGAGGCAGCGCACAGCTATGGATTATCCTAATATTGTCGTGGAAACATATTCACCACCCTATAAGCCTGAATTTTCAGACGAGGATAATCGAAAGATTATAGAGGCTATTAATGCAGTGAACCCCGATTTGCTTTGGATTGGTATGACTGCGCCTAAACAAGAAAAATGGGCATATGCACATTTGAATGAATTAAATGTTCATTGTCATATAGGTACAATTGGCGCTGTGTTTGATTTTTTTGCAGGAACAGTGAAGCGTGCTCCACAGTGCTGGCAAGATCATTCCTTGGAATGGGCATATCGTTTATTGAAAGAACCGAAAAGGATGTGGCGTAGGTATATCATAGGAAATATGTTGTTCTTATGGAATATCTTGAAAGAGAAAAATGAAACGCTTGTGGATCATCATTAATCAATCATAGGAAACATTTATGCAAGAAGTCCAACGTTTCAACAAAGTCCTAAAATCTTTGGTTCTCTTAGGAGACCTTATTTTGCTGAATCTGCTTTTATGGGGATTTAATTTGTTACTGGGTACCCGCTTTTGGTGTATTCATTGCGGTTCTATCTTTCAAGGAATGATTCTTATCACTCTGTGCTATTTACTTTGTAACATGCATTCAGGTGTTATTCTTCATCGTTCTGTGGTGCGTCCCGAACAGATCATGATTCGTGTTTTACGTAACATGGTTCCTTTTGTTTTTTTTTCGGTTTGTACGTTGCTTGTTTTTCATTTTCATTTTTCTCATTCCCGATATTTCGGACTGTTTTATGTCGCTTTAATAATTGTTATTGTCAGCTATCGTCTAATTTCCCGTCACTTTCTGGAGCTTTATCGAAAAAAGGGAGGAAATGTTCGCAAGGTAGTATTAGTTGGGAGCCATGAGAATATGCAGGAACTTTATCATGCAATGACGGATGATCCTACGTCTGGTTATCGTGTACTAGGCTATTTTGAGGATTTTCCTTCGGACCGGTATCCACAGGATGTTCCATACTTGGGACAACCCAATGAAGTAAGTGTTTTTTTAGAAAAACATGTGGGAGAGATCAATCAGCTTTATTGTAGCCTTCCTTCTGCGCGCAGTGCGGAGATTGTTCCTATCATTAATTACTGTGAAAACCATTTGGTCCGTTTTTTTAGTGTTCCAAATGTCCGTAATTATTTGAAACGTAGGATGCATTTTGAGTTATTGGGGAATGTTCCTGTACTTTCCATTCGTTGTGAACCATTGGAGTCATTGGAGAACCGTATTATCAAGCGTGCTTTTGATGTTGTTTGTTCAGGGTTATTTCTTATTACGGTTTTTCCGTTCGTTTATATATTCTTCGGAATTGCAATAAAATTAAGTTCTCCCGGTCCTGTTTTTTTCAAACAAAAACGCAGTGGTGAGGATGGTCGTGAATTCTGGTGTTACAAGTTTCGTTCAATGAAGGTTAATGCGCAATGTGATACTCTTCAGGCTACGGAAAATGATCCTCGTAAAACACGTATCGGAGAGATAATGAGAAAGACTAGTGTGGATGAATTGCCTCAATTTATCAACGTATTGAAAGGAGATATGTCTATTGTAGGTCCTCGTCCTCACATGTTAAAGCATACGGAGGAATATTCTAATCTGATAAACAAGTTTATGGTTCGTCACTTCGTTAAACCTGGAATAACTGGCTGGGCGCAGGTGACGGGCTTTCGCGGTGAGACGAAAGAGCTCTGGCAGATGGAGGGACGTGTGCAACGTGATATCTGGTATATAGAGCATTGGACTTTTTTATTGGACTTATATATTATGTATAAGACGGTGTATAATGCTATACATGGAGAAAAAGAAGCATATTAAAAAATAAAACTTAGGAATTAAAGGGCGTTTAATTATGAATTTAAGAATTATGATGAGAAGACTAAACAAAAGAAGTTTGTGGCTACTATTGTTGCCATTCCTATTGGCTGGCTGTCAGTCTTATAAAAAGGTTCCCTATTTCCAGAATGTGGAAGTTGTGAACGAGGTAGAACAACAGGAAAAATTGTATGATGCCAAGATCATGCCCAAGGATTTGTTGACTATTGTGGTATCGTGTACTAATCCTGAACTTGCGATACCTTTTAACCTGACAGTTGCCAGTAATGCCGGAATAGCCGTGAGTACTTCGTCATATGTGACTACCCAACCTGTATTACAGCCTTATTTGGTAGATAATGAAGGAAACATAAATTTTCCGGTGTTAGGAGAATTGAAGTTAGGAGGCTTAACGAAAAGGGAAGCAGAACAGCTGATTATAGATAAATTGAAGCCTTACATGAAGGAGACTCCCATTGTAACGGTCCGTATGGTAAATTATAAAATATCTGTTATCGGTGAGGTTACCCGTCCCGGAACTTTTACTATCTCTAATGAGAAAGTGAATTTGTTGGAGGCATTGGCTATGGCTGGTGATATGACGGTATACGGTCTTCGTGATAATGTAAAGTTGATTCGTGAAGATGCAAACGGCAAACAGCAAATTGTAACCTTGGATTTGAACAAGGCCGAAACCATTCTTTCACCTTACTATTGGTTGCAACAGAATGATATTGTTTATGTAACTCCCAATAAAGCAAAGGCTCGAAATTCAGATGTAGGTAACAGTACCAGTCTTTGGTTCTCTGCCACCTCTATCTTGGTATCCATCGTCAGCCTATTAGTAAATATTTTAAAATAATGATTTGCAATGAAAGAAACAGATTTCAACGAAGCAAAAGAATCTAAGGAAGAAAATATAGACGTTAAGGAACTATTGTTTAAATATTTGATCCACTGGCCTTGGTTTGTGGGTGCGGTTGTGGTGTGTTTAATTGCGGCATGGGTCTATCTTTATATGTCTACTCCCGTATATAATATTTCCGCTACGGTTTTAATAAAGGATGATAAGAAGGGGGGGAGTGCCGGAATGCTTTCCGGGTTGGAGAGTCTGGGATTGGATGGTATGATCTCTTCTTCGCAGAATATTGATAACGAGATTGAAGTTCTCCGTTCAAAGACTATCGTCAAAGAGGTGGTTGAAGATTTGGGACTCTATATTTCTTATGCAGATGAGGATGAATTCCCCTCCAGGAACATGTATAAGACTTCACCTGTACAAGTGAGTCTGACTCCGCAGGAGGCTGATTTGTTGGAGGAGCCGATGATTGTGAAAATGGCATTACAACCACAAGGAAGTATGGATGTGACTGTGAAGATTGACGATGATGAATATCAGAAACATTTTGAGAAATTGCCGGCGGTTTTTCCTACCGATAAAGGGACATTGGCTTTTTTCCTGACGCCGGACTCGGTATTATCTTCTAAAAGAACATCGGAAGAAACTACAGCTTCGGAAAAGACTACACGCAATATAACAGCAACAATTAATAAGCCTTTGGCTGTAGCGAAATGGTGTTGCAAGAATATGACTATAGAACCCACTTCCAAAACTACTTCTGTAGCTGTCATATCGTTGAAAAACTCAAATGTGCAGAGAGGCAAGGATTTTATCAATAAATTATTGGAGATGTATAATATCAATACGAATAATGATAAGAATGAAGTGGCACAGAAAACTGCAGAATTTATCAATGAACGTATTGGAATAATTTCAAAAGAACTGGGCAGTACGGAAAAGGATCTGGAAAGCTTTAAACGTGGGGCAGGTATTACGGATTTGACCAGTGATGCTCAGATCGCTTTAACTGGTAGTGCTGAATATGAAAAGAAGCGTGTAGAGAATCAAACCCAGATTAATTTACTGCAGGATTTGCAGAAATATATGCAGAATGAAGGTTATGAGGTTCTGCCCAGTAATATCGGATTGCAGGATTTGAATCTTGCGACTGCCATTAATCGTTATAATGATGTGCTTGTTGAGAGAAAACGTTTGCTGCGTACGTCAACAGAGAATAATCCTACCATTATAAACCTGGATACCAGCATTAGTGCAATGAAAGAGAATGTACAAGTTTCTTTAGACAGGGTGTTGCGTGGATTGTTTATCACAAAGGCAGATCTGGATCGTGAAGCGAGCCGTTATTCCCGTCGCATTAGTGAGGCACCTGGGCAGGAGCGCGAATTTGTGAGTATTGCGCGTCAGCAGGAAATTAAGGCCGGACTCTATTTGATGCTTCTTCAGAAACGTGAGGAAAATGCTATAACTCTGGCTGCTACAGCCAATAATGCGAAGATTATAGATGAAGCTATAGCAGATGATGCTCCTGTGGCTCCTAGAAGTAAAATTACTTATTTGATCGCTTTGATACTAGGAGTCGGAATTCCGGTAGGGGTTATATATTTGCTTGAATTAACCAAATTCAAAATTGAGGGTCGTGCAGATGTAGAAAAACTTACTAGTGCACCTATTGTCGGTGATATCCCGTTGACAGATGAAAAACAGGGAGCTATTGCTGTATTTGAGAATCAAAACAACCTGATGAGTGAAACTTTCCGCAATGTCCGAACGAATCTTCAGTTTATGCTTGGAAATGACAAGAAGGTGATTTTAGTTACTTCCACAGTCAGTGGTGAAGGTAAATCTTTTATCTCTGGTAATCTTGCTATCAGTCTTTCTTTATTAGGGAAGAAGGTAGTAATAGTTGGTCTTGATATCCGCAAGCCAGGTTTGAATAAGGTATTCAATATATCAAAAAGAGAACAAGGTATAACTCAATATTTGGCTAATCCGGAAAAGAATTTGATGGATTTGGTACAGCTCTCTGATGTCAGTAAGAATCTCTATATTCTTCCTGGTGGAACAGTTCCTCCTAACCCGACAGAATTGTTAGCACGTGATGGATTGGATAAAGCGATTGAGACTCTCAAAAAGAATTTTGAATATGTGATTCTCGATACCGCTCCTGTCGGTATGGTAACTGATACCTTATTAATAGGACGTGTGGCTGATTTATCTGTTTATGTATGTCGTGCGGATTATACTCGTAAGAATGAGTATACTTTGATTAATGAACTTATTGATGGAAATAAGTTGCCTAACCTATGTACAGTAATAAATGGTTTGGATTTGAAGAAAAGAAAGTACGGTTATTATTACGGCTATGGTAAATATGGCAAGTATTATGGTTATGGTAAACGATACGGCTATGGTTATGGATATGGAGAACAATCTGGTAAGGAAGAATAAATCCATTGATAACCAAGATATTTTAAAATTAATAATGTCATAGAGTGGTTTATAATACTTTACACAAAAGTGAGATGAAACATGTAGGTCCCTAACTTTATGCTACACACATGAAGAACCCTACATTTTGTGGTCAGGAAATATACAGCGGTGTATTCCTGATCAACGCCCTCATGTCGGTGTAAATCCGATGTGATTTCTATAATATCAACTGTCTGTGAAGATCGTTGATATTTTTTTTGTAAAACAGTGAATGGTGCGATGAATATTTTTTGTAGCTTTGTGAAAAATCGAATTGAAATGGAAAATTTACGAAGATACCCCATCGGAATACAGACTTTTTCGGAAATACGGAAAAGTAATTACCTTTATATTGATAAGACGGAATATGTGTATTGGATGGTACATTTCACTAAATACATATTCTTGAGTCGTCCTCGTCGTTTTGGTAAGTCATTGTTGACTTCTACATTACATAGTTATTTCTCTGGTCAGAAAGAATTATTTCAAGGGTTGGCTATAGAAAAGCTGGAAAAGGAGTGGACGGAATATCCGGTGCTTCACTTTGATATGAGTACCGCCAAACATGCAGACTGTGAACAGCTGTTGCAAGAGTTGAATATGAAGCTAATTCGTTATGAGGAGGTTTACGGAAAGATGGAGGGAGAGGTTAATCCAAATCAGCGTCTGGAAGGACTCATCAAGCGCGCTTACGAGCAGACAGGGAAACAAGTGGTTGTGCTGATAGATGAGTACGATGCTCCTCTGCTGGATGTAGTACACGAGGAAGAGAGGCTTGGCGTATTACGTAACATCATGCGCAATTTCTACAGCCCTCTTAAAGCGTGTGATCCTTATTTGCGGTATGTGTTTTTGACCGGTATCACCAAATTCTCCCAACTTAGTATATTTAGTGAATTGAACAATATCAAGAATATTAGCATGAATGAGTCTTATGCTGCCATTTGCGGTATTACAGAAAACGAGATACTTGTCCAAATGAAAGATGATGTAGACGCATTAGCCCAAAAACTGGAGGTTACTTCTGAAGAGGTATTGGCAAAACTGAAAGAAAACTACGACGGCTATCATTTCACTTATCCGTCTCCTGATATATATAATCCATTCAGTTTGCTTAACGCTTTTGCAGATGGTAAATTTAATTCTTATTGGTTTGGTAGTGGTACGCCTACTTATTTGATAAAGATGCTGGATAAATTTGGTGTAGCGCCTTCCGAGATAGGGAGAAAAACTGCGGTTGCGGAGGATTTTGATGCACCTACAGAAAGAATGGTGAGCATTACTCCATTGTTATATCAAAGTGGCTATATCACGATAAAAGATTATGATAAGGAGTTAGATTTATATACATTGGATATTCCTAATAAGGAGGTAAGAATAGGTTTGATGAAAAGTCTTCTTCCTAATTATGTTGCTAGTAAAACACCGGAAACCAATACTATGGTAGCTTATCTTTCCCGTGATATTCGTAATGATGATATGGATGCTGCTTTACGTCGTTTGCAAACGTTTCTATCTACCATTCCTCAATGTGATAATACGAAATATGAGGGGCACTACCAACAGATGTTTTATATTATATTCAGTTTGTTGGGCTATTATGTAGATGTGGAGGTTCGTACTGCCAGTGGACGGGTGGATATGGTGCTTCGTACAAAGACTACGTTGTATGTGATGGAATTGAAACTGGACAAGAGTGCGGATAGGGCGATGGAGCAAATTGATCTGAAGAATTACCCCAAACGTTTTGCTTTGTGCGGATTGCCTATAGTAAAGGTGGCTGTCAGTTTTGATAGCGAACAGTGTACAATAGGGGAATGGAAAATTCTAAAAGTTTAATTATATTGCTGATTAATAAATTGTTATGTACTAGTATGAATATAAAGAGCTCCGCAAGGGGCTTTTTTCTTTTCTATCCGGAATAAAAGCTTCACCTTTGCAGTGTTGATCAACAAAACGTGAATAAATAATTTGAATTTAAATCTTTAAAAAAACGTAGTATGAGTGTAATTTACAAAGTCATTACGCGGCCGACGGATCCGCGTGTTCCCAATTCTCCCAAGAGATATTATCCGCATCTGATCACTTTAGGTCAGTCTGTCAATCTGAAATATATTGCACAGAAAATGCAGGATCGTTCTTCGTTGTCTGTCGGTGATATCAAGAGTGTGATCCAAAATTTTGTGGAAAAGATGAAGGAGCAGCTGCTGGAAGGTAAGTCTGTGAATATTGAAGGTTTGGGTGTCTTTATGTTGACTGCTCGTTCGAAAGGTGCTGAACTGGCGAAGGATATTAATGCCAAAAGTGTAGAGAGTGTTCGTATCTTTTTTCAGGCGAATAAAGAGCTGCGCGTTACAAAGACTGCCACCCGTGCAGATGAGAAGTTGGATTTGATTAGCTTGGATGAATATCTGAAGAAGCTTAATATGACTATTTCTCCTAATGATCCTGAAAAACCGGATGATGGCGGAGAAGAAGGTGGAGGAAATGAAGGTGGCGGTAGCGGAGAAGCACCGGATCCTGCCGCATAATGAATTGTCAATTAATGATTGATGGTTAGGGTGTTTATTTAGTGTTTAATAAAAAAGAAAAATGTCTATGAAAAAAACGTGGAGTATTATTTTGAAAATGATTATTGCTGTTGCTGGTGCAATTGCCGGAGTGGTCGGTGTACAGGCAGCAAACTTGTAATTGATTATCTTATAAATAGGTATATTTATGAATGAATAACAGGCGGGAAAAATCCCGCCTGTTTGTGTTTTAGATATAATTAGAGAATTATACTTCCTCGCATACTCTCATTTCCATTCCTTTATACACTACTACAATCTTATGCAACTGTGTGGTGCCAATTGCATTTTTCACTGTATCAGTATCAGCATAACGGTTTGTCTGGGCGATACCTTCCAATCGTAATTCTTCCACACGATTCTCTGAATCTTTGTATTTGGCATATTTCAACTCGATTATGTAGCTGTGTTTCATGTCGGGATAAATATCCAATAATGGAGATAGGAAGATGTCGGCATATCCCTCTTGTGTGTCTGCCTCCGAAATGGGACGGTAGAATCGGTTTTGTGCAGTCATGGCTAATGTGAAACCATGCACGAAAAATTCTCCCTTTTGTTTGTCACGCTGGGAGGCATAACTCTTCAGGCAATCGGCTATATAATCAAAATATGCTTTCCATGTACCTCGATAAGCGAGTGAACTGGATAATTCATTTTTTTCATAATTACTGAAGCTTAAGTTGGCTTCATTGTAAGTGTTCAATAGATAGGTGTAAAGCTGTTCGCGGACTACCTGATTAGGAATGGTGAGTTTGCACTTTCCTTCATGTGTACCATTAATAGTAAGCATACCAAAATAATAGAGTAGGCTGATGAAGTTGTCTGGATCAATAATACTGGCGGCTGGAAATCCTTTCTTCACTTCTCCAGTGATGTAGCCTTGGCTTATTAAGGTTTGTATGATGGAAGCATCGTGGGCAAACTCCTTATCTTTACGGATGAGCATACGTAATTTCTCATAGTCAATGCGGATGTTGTCTTCTACCATGTCCTTCGGTACTTCACCGTATCGGATGTAGTTTTTGACGAAATAAAGCACCATGTTGGAATTGTACATAGTGGTTTGACCATAACATTCTTGTGCAAAGCAGTAATTATCATACCACGGTTTCATAATTTCTATCAACTCATCGATGGTATGGTTGAAATGCCTTGTATTAGAATAATAAGTTAACATTTCGCGAACTTCACTTTCTGTGAATCCCATCATTTCATTGAATTCTGATGAAAGTGAGTAATTAGTGCCGATATTGAAGCCGCTGGTCAAGTCATCCATTGTTACGGGACTGACACCAGTGATGAAACAACGTTTGATGCTGGAGTCGGTACCGGATTTTATTTTATTGAAGAAGGCACGTAAATAACCTTCTTTGTGTGTCTCATCGGTGTAACGGTTCATGCTGTCGACATCAGAGAGTATTGTATTGGTGAAATGGTCATATTCATCAATGAAGAGATAAATCTTTTGATTTACACGAGCGCATTCCATAAACAGATATTCGAATTGGCTGACTGCCCCGTCTTTTTCGTTCATTTTTTCTTTGATTCCTTCGGGTAAATAGTCGGCATAAACATCGCAGAAATAGTCAAATACGATTTTGCAATGTTCGTCCAGACCTTTGCGGTAGCTGTGTAAATCTCCACTGATTCCTGAGAAATTTAATTTTATTACTAGATAGCTATTACGGTCTTTCGTAGGGTGCTTTCCGATATAAAGGTCGCCAAATAAAGCGTCAAACTTATCTTTGGTACGTATGTCATAATAATGTTGAAGCATATTCAAGGTCAGACTTTTTCCGAATCGACGCGGACGGATAAAAAAGAAGAAACGATCCGACTGCTCTATCAAAGGGATGAAAGAGGTTTTATCCACGTAATAATAATTGTCCAAACGGATGTCCTCGAAGTTCATCATACCATAAGGTAACAACTTCCTGTCTGATAATACATATTCCATAATTTATGCCTTTTATATGAATATACTTTGAATAAGTGTAGACAAAGATACTTCCTTTCCGCTACTTTCCCAAACAAACGTTCTTTCTTTTTGGTTTCGTGCTATTTGTTATGAGTGCCGCTCCATATTTTAACAAAATAGAAATTATAATCAAACTCGTTGGCTGAATAGCGGATTTTATCTACCTTTGTACCTTAATTAAATGCGTCATTTTAAGCAAGAAAAAACATGATTCGAAAAATAATAAAGGCTCTTTGGATATTTCTGGCAGTCATTGTGTTGGCTATTGTTGTCATCTTTGTCTCTATCTCAAAGGGTTGGATTGGTTATATGCCTCCTGTAGAGGAACTTGAAAATCCGAGTTATAAATTTGCAACGGAGATTTTCTCTGAAGATGAAAAAGTGCTTGGCACGTGGTCTTACAGTAAGGAAAACCGGGTGTACACAGCTTACAAGGATTTGTCGCCTAGTATTATCAATGCTCTTATTGCAACGGAAGATGTTCGTTTTGTCGAACATTCAGGAATTGATGCCAAGGCATTGTTTCGTGCGTTTGTAAAACGTGGTTTGATGTTTCAGAAAAATGCAGGTGGAGGTAGCACCTTGTCGCAACAGCTTGCCAAACAGTTGTTTACAGAGAATGTGGCGAGAAATACACTGCAACGTCTTTTCCAGAAACCGATTGAATGGGTGATTGCGGTGAAGCTTGAACGTTACTACACCAAAGAGGAAATATTGAGTATGTATCTCAATAAATTTGATTTCCTGAATAATGCGGTTGGTATTAAAACTGCTGCGCATACCTATTTCGGCTGCGAACCGAAGGATTTGAAGATTGAAGAAGCGGCTACGCTGGTTGGTATGTGTAAGAATCCGTCGCTTTACAATCCGGTTCGTTTCAACGAACGTTCGCGTGGCCGTCGTAATGTAGTGCTTGAGCAGATGCGTAAAGCTGGTTATATCACAGATGCAGAATGTGATTCTTTGCAGGCTCTTCCGCTGAAACTAAAATATAACCGCGTTGACCACAAAGAGGGATTGGCTACCTATTTCCGCGAATATCTCCGTGGTGTGATGACAGCACCGAAACCGGTAAAAAGTGATTATCGTGGTTGGCAAATGCAGAAATTCTACGAAGATTCTATCGCGTGGGAAACTAACCCGTTGTATGGTTGGTGTGCAAAAAATAAAAAGAAAGACGGTACGAATTATAACATCTATACAGATGGATTGAAGATTTATACGACGATCAATTCACGTATGCAGCAATATGCAGAGGATGCCGTAAAAGAACACTTGGGTGACTATTTGCAACCTGTATTCTTCAAAGAAAAAGAGGGAAGCAAAAATGCCCCGTATGCAAGATCACTACCGGAAAAACGAGTAGAAGAGTTGCTGACGAAAGCAATGAAGCAGACGGATCGTTATCGTCTTATGAAAGAGGCGGGAGCTTCGGAACAGCAGATCCGTAAAGCGTTTGATACCCCGGAAGAAATGACCGTCTTTTCCTGGAAAGGAGATAAAGATACAATTATGACACCGATGGATTCAATCCGTTACTACAAATCTTTCTTGCGGACAGGATTCATGTCGATGGATCCGGTAAGCGGGCATGTGAAGGCTTATGTAGGCGGACCGAATTATGTATATTTCCAGTATGATATGGCAATGGTGGGACGTCGTCAGGTGGGATCTACTATCAAACCGTATTTGTATACATTAGCAATGGAAAATGGCTTTTCTCCTTGTGATCAGACACGCCACGTAGAGCAAACGTTGATTGATGAGAATGGAACTCCTTGGACGCCTCGTAATGCAAACAATAAACGTTATGGGGAAATGGTGACTCTGAAGTGGGGATTGGCTAATTCTGATAACTGGATTTCTGCTTATCTGATGGGCAAACTGAATCCGTATAATCTTGTACGTTTGATCCATAGTTTTGGGGTTCGTAATAAAGCAATTGACCCGGTGGTTTCGCTTTGTCTGGGACCTTGTGAAATTTCTGTCGGTGAGATGGTAAGTGCATATACAGCTTTTGCCAATAAAGGAATTCGTGTGGCTCCATTGTTTGTTACACGCATTGAAGATAGTGACGGTAATGTGCTTTCTACCTTTGCACCGCAAATGGAGGAGGTGATAAGTATTTCAAGTGCATATAAAATGCTGGTTATGTTGCGCGCCGTTATTAATGAAGGAACAGGTGGACGTGTTCGTCGTTATGGAATTACCGCCGATATGGGTGGAAAAACAGGTACAACCAATGATAACTCTGATGCCTGGTTTATGGGATTCACTCCTTCGCTGGTATCCGGTTGTTGGGTAGGTGGTGACGAACGTGACATCCACTTCGGTAAAATGACCTATGGACAGGGAGCTGCTGCTGCTTTGCCTATTTGGGCACTGTATATGAAGAAAGTGTATGATGACCCGACTTTGGGATATGACCAGCAGGAGAAATTTAAACTTCCTGAAGGATTTGATCCGTGTGCCGGTTCGGAAACTCCGGACGGAGAGGTGATAGAAGAGGGGGGATTGGACGATCTTTTTAACTAAGTCTGAAATAAGTATTAAGTATAAAGTATTAAGTATTAACCCGTGGCGTTTGGGGCACTGAACTGTAGGTGTAATATCTCTAATATCTAATACTTAATACCTAATACTTAAATACTTATTTTTTAATGCATAGGTATATTGTTTGCATAGGGAGTAATTACAACAGGAAAGAGAATTTGACTTTTGCCAGACAGGAACTGACTGAATCGTTCTCTTCTATATGTTTTGCGCCCGAATTGGAAACTGAACCTTTATTTTTTAAGAATCCGGCCTTGTTTTCCAACCAAGTGGTTATGTTCTTTTCCGATAAAGATGAAGAGGTAGTGAGGAAAATGCTGAAAGATATAGAACAGAGGTCCGGACGTCGTCCGGAAGATAAAAAAGAGGAGAAAGTTTGTCTGGACATTGACATGCTTTTATATGATAACAAAATAGTAAAACCGGAGGATTGGCAAAGGGGATATATACAACAGTCATTATCTGCCTTCCATTCTTCATTATTTATTAAGTAGATGAAATTTCTTGGAATTATACCTGCCCGCTATGCATCCACTCGTTTTCCTGCAAAACCGTTGGCTATGTTGGGTGGAAAAACTGTTATACAACGTGTGTATGAGCAAGTGGCTGGCGTTTTGGATGACGCTTATGTAGCCACGGACGATGAGCGTATTGAAGCTGCTGTCAAGGCGTTCGGAGGTAAGGTTGTGATGACTTCTGTTCATCATAAAAGCGGTACGGACCGCTGTTATGAAGCCTGTACAAAGATTGGAGGTGACTTTGATGTCGTGGTCAATATACAAGGAGATGAACCTTTTATTCAGCCTTCACAATTGGATGCGGTAAAGGCTTGTTTCGAAGATGTAACCACGCAGATTGCCACGCTGGTGAAACCTTTTACTGCAGATGAACCGTTTGCTGTACTGGAAAACGTAAATTCACCGAAAGTGGTAGTCAATAAGAACTGGAACGCGCTTTATTTTAGCCGATCCATTATTCCTTATCAGCGTAATGCCGAGAAACAGGACTGGCTGAAGGGACATACCTACTACAAGCATATCGGACTGTATGCCTATCGTACAGATGTGCTGAAAGAGATAACCATGCTTCCGCAGTCTTCTCTGGAACTGGCTGAATCTTTGGAGCAGCTCCGTTGGCTGGAGAACGGATATAAGATAAAGGTAGGCATTAGTGAAGTAGAAACTATCGGAATCGATACCCCGCAAGATTTGGAACGGGCAGAAGAGTTTTTGAAGAATAGAATCTAATCGTATGGATCGTAAAATACAACCTGAAATACAAACCCTGAAAAATTTTCGTATACTTCCTCCCGTCCGAATGACATTGCCAAATGGTATTCCATTGACTGTTATTAATGCGGGTGAACAGGAAGTAGTACGCATAGATGTGCTTTTCGCTGGAGCCCGTTGGCAGCAGTCGCAGAAACTGCAAGCCTTGTTTACAAACCGGATGTTGCGCGAAGGTACTACAAAATATACGGCTGCTACCATTGCCGAGAAACTGGATTACTACGGTTCGTGGCTCGAACTGTCCAGCTCGTCGGAGTATGCATACATCACTGTTTATTCGTTGAATAAGTATTTGGCGAAAACATTGGAAGTGGTAGAATCCATGATTAAAGAACCACTTTTTCCGGAAAAAGAATTGCATACTATCCTTGATACCAATATCCAACAATATCTGGTCAATACTTCCAAAGTTGATTTCCTGGCACATCGCAGTCTGTTGAAGTCGCTTTATGGCGAACAGCATCCATGTGGTAAAATAGTGGTGGAGGAAGATTATCATGCCATCACTCCGGAAGTGCTTCGTGAATTTTATGAACGGTATTACCATTCGGGCAATTGCTCTATTTTCTTATCCGGCAAGGTGACGGAGGATATTATCAGCCGAGTGACGGATACATTCGGCACTTCTTTTGGTAAACATCAACAGCCGGCATCGAAATTAAGTTTTCCTTTTACTGCCGTTCCCGAAAAGAGGATTTTTATAGAACGTGAGGATGCTATGCAGAGTGCTGTAAAGATGGGATATACAACCATCACTCGTAACCATCCTGATTATCTGAAACTCCGGGTATTGATGACTTTATTCGGAGGCTATTTCGGCAGTCGTCTGATGTCTAATATCCGTGAAGAAAAGGGGTATACTTATGGCATTTCAGCAGGGATCATGTTTTATCCGGATAGCGGATTGCTGGCTATCTCGACAGAAACGGATAATGAATATGTGGAACCGTTGATACAGGAAGTATATCATGAAATTGACCGTCTGCATCAGGAACCTGTGTCGATGGAAGAACTGACTATCGTACGCAACTATATGTTGGGCGAAATGTGCCGTAGTTATGAGTCTCCTTTCTCACTTTCGGATGCATGGATCTTTATTGCTACTTCCGGTCTGGATGATGACTACTTTTCACGTTCTCTGCTGGCTGTAAACGAGGTTACTCCTGCAGAAATACAAGATTTGGCACAGCGCTATTTGTGCAAAGAGACATTAAAAGAGGTCATTGCAGGTAAAAAGTTGTCATAAATTGCTTTCCGAAAGTGGGCTGTTTGGGATAGAAATTGTATCTTTGTCCAAATTGTAATTCTAAAATGAGTAACGACTAAAACCAATGAGGAAATATCTATATACTACACTTTTATTGGCTCTCCTCGCACAAGAGGGAGTAATGGCACAAGAAAATGAAGGAAAAAAAGGCGGATTTTTCGGAAAAATTAAAGATACATTCTCCACTGAAATAAAGATTGGCAACTATACTTTTAAGGATGGCAGTGTCTATACGGGAGAAATGAAAGGGCGAAAACCGAACGGAAAAGGAAAAACGGTTTTTAAAAACGGTGATGTCTTTGAAGGTGAATATGTGAAAGGGAAACGTGAAGGATATGGAATTTATATGTTCCCCGACGGAGAAAAGTATGAAGGACAGTGGTTCCAGGATCAGCAGCACGGAAAAGGTATCTATTATTTTATGAATAATAACCGTTACGACGGTATGTGGTATCAGGATTATCAGCATGGTGAAGGAACTATGTATTATCATAACGGTGATTTGTATGTAGGTCATTGGGTAAATGATAAGCGTGAAGGCGAAGGTACATATACTTGGGCAAACGGTGCCAAATATACCGGTCACTGGAAAAATGATAAGAAGAACGGTAAAGGTATCATGAACTGGGATGACGGCTGTAAATACGATGGAGACTGGAAAGATGATGTTCGTCACGGAAAAGGGGTATTTGAGTATACCAATGGAGATAAATATGATGGTGACTGGGCGGATGATATTCAACATGGAAAAGGTACTTATTACTTTCACACGGGCGACCGTTATGAGGGCTCGTATCTCTTAGGTGAGCGAACCGGTCCAGGAGTTTATTACCATGCTAACGGTGATAAATATGTAGGTAATTTCAAGAACGGCATGCAAGACGGAAAAGGTACTTTTACCTGGGCGAATGGTGCTGTGTATGAAGGAAGCTGGAAAAATAATAAACGTGATGGTAAAGGAGTTTATAAATGGAGCAATGGCGATGTTTATGACGGTGACTGGAAAGATAACCGTCCCAATGGACAAGGCACTCTGAAAACTGTTGCTGGTATGCAATATAAAGGTGGGTTCGTTGATGGATTGGAAGAGGGTCAAGGCGTACAAATCGACAAAGATGGTAATCGCTTCGATGGCTTTTTCAAACAAGGAAAGAAGGATGGTCCTTTTGTCGAAACAGATAAAGATGGAAAAGTGATTAAAAAAGGAACCTATAAATTCGGAAGACTCCAATAAAATGATGAATTAGGGATATTCCTAAAATAATAAAATTTAAGGCAACTAATTCATTGCGAGTTAGT